>Ga0302319_10000186_pt1 | contig 131643 bp, 98 predicted proteins | sample Bog_T0_2_FD_203319 | JGI IMG/M metagenome (GOLD analysis project Ga0302319, IMG submission 203319) | Peat permafrost microbial communities from Stordalen Mire near Abisko, Sweden - Bog_T0_2 | ecosystem: Environmental > Terrestrial > Soil > Wetlands > Peat | place: Sweden: Abisko, Stordalen...
ACCGATCCGGCTACGCTGACGCCACGATCGCTGGCACCGCAGCTCAAGAAGAACTGACCGCGCTGCGGCAAGTGGTCACGCCGCTTCGGATTCCTGCCTTAACGGGAATTGGCCGGACACGTACCCTAGACCTCACCTAGCTCCGCGCCCTAGCCAAATCTCAGTGGCTACAATACAGGGATTAGCTGACCTATGGCTTAGCTTTCACGGAAATGATTCGGTAGGATGGCGCATGGTCATGATTTTGAACAGCCGGCTCACCATACTCAAGTAGATGGCCAAACCAGAGACCCCCTACACACCCTGCATGGCCAACATGACTTGCTGTTCAGCAGCTATGGCACAACTAATCACATTCGGATTGATATGATAAACAATATCACAGAATGCCCATTATGAAAAAAGTCATCTTTTGGTCCATCTTCACTCTATCGCTGCTTGGTAACATAATCACAATATCAATAGTTGGCTATGGCTATTCTATATTTCGTGATATTTTTCCTTCTGCCAGATCGTCCAATCCAAATGGAGCATTTTCACCCTTGAGTGGATCTGGAAATGCCGTTGTCAATGATGTTATAGATACCGATAGAGATGGATATAAAAGTTCGTACATTGTGGCAACGTTTGAAGGACAGCGGGTGGTTATTCAAGACATTGGAAAAATATTTAATAACAAAAAGAAGGAAAATATTCAGTTTAAAACAGGAGATTCAATAAAAGTAATGGAAATAAAAACTGAAGTTAAGGATATTAAGACAGTTGCATATATGCTTGACCCAACGAAATAATATATTATTTCACTAGTGTCCGGCTTATTTTCTTTAAAAACGCCAAACGACGGTAAATGTGCATGTTATCTATCGACTAGCGCGGGAACGACTTCAATTTGAGAAATGGAAAATCCTGAAATTACCTGCCGTAATGACTTGGTGCTCCCCCAATATTGGTCAAAGGGCGAGACTTTCACGTTCTGGAGGCTCTCAGATCCTGCAGTTTTAGGAAACCCATTTTCCACGATTTTCTCGATGATTCTTGGAAATTACGCAAATTTGTGATGAGGCCATGCAGAAACGCCTGAAAAATGCGGCAAAACAAACCGGACAGTAGTGATATTATTTCTAATTGCCCGTAGCCAAACGGGATGACTACAAGAAACGATTCCCAAATGCTGACTTCAAAGCATTCAGCAGGAATGCAGGGCGTCTCACTGAACTGAAGAGGCGCGCCAACCTCAAGACGCCTACACACCCTATCGGTATATCTTCCTTGCGAGATCGACGTCATGGTAAACCACAACGGCGTCATCAGTGTACGTCCCAAAGGGTTATGGCGGTCACACTGTTTTTCGGGCTCGAGGCACCAAAGGACTATCGACCATGAGACGTGGGCGATGGGTGAATGGATGAATCGATCATTTGGAAAGAGCCTGTCCGAGCAACTACCGTTTCATATTGTTCGTCGCGCCGCCGGGCGGCGCACCCCCACTGTTTTGTCCATCAACAGTGGGCCAGTCTGCCTCAGATTCCGGGACGCGAGAATGAGGAAGAATCATCTCGCTTCCTCCGCACGCGCGGCAGTGAGGACGACGATGAATGGCCCAACATCTTCTGCTCGATAATCGAGAGCAGTAAAGCGTTTATGTAAGGACGCATGCTCGACACTTCCGGCTGCTTTCTTCACAAAATTATAGCGAAAAGTCCGAAGGTTAATCGCGTTAAGGAGTTAAGCCGACGTTGATATTCCCAACGTTGTGATATGATCAAGGCTTCACTTGTCATCACCTGATAGCGGACGGCCGACTCTTTTAAATTTAGTATTTAACCGCTAAAAATGAGCAATTTCATCCTTTGCAAATGAGTTAAGTAGCACTTCTTCGAGACCGAAATAGGCGGAGATGAAAATCTAAGTCGAGATATCGCTTATGTGTCGAGGATACGTAAGGAGCTAGCTTTCCGAGTTCTTCATTTTGCGAATCCGCTCGGTGACCACGATCGGCATCTGGCCAACTGCTACCGCCTGTCAAAGTAGCCCGTCTCGACACTGTTGACGAGTAGCCAGATGCAGTCCCAATCCTCGATTCCGGGCGGATGCAGGTAACCGCAAAAGCTCCGGACCCGGAACTGCCCCTCTTCACCCCTTGCCGAATCCCGCCTCACTGCTTCGCCCGGACGCGCAAGCGGTCGTCACTCGCGCCGACGGCGTGCCAGGGTGAGACCGATGCCGACGAGACTGAGCATGAAGAGGGTGGCGAATCCCGATCCGCTACCGCAACCACTGCCTGAACCGGTATTGTAGAGACCGGGCGAAGGCTTGTTCTCCCCGAGCACGACGCTGGGATTCTGCTGCAGATTGATGGTCGCCTCGAGGACATTGGGCGTGACCGTGGTAACGAGAACGGACTCATTCGGCGTCGCTTCGAGCTCATAATTCGACCCCGATTGGACATTCATCTGCACGGTGAGCGGATATGTCGTAATCGCCGGATCAGCAAGGCCGGTGATGCTGATGGGCTGGGTTCCGCCACCATTGGGGAACGTCGCTGTGAACGTCCCCGTGCTGCCGGACACGGGAGTGACGGTGACACCCGAGGTAGCTGGGAAAGACGCGGTGAAATCGGTCCCATAGACCGCGCCTTGGCTCGCCGCCGTAGGGAAGGAGAAGGTGACGGTATCAGCCCCAGTCGCAGAGACGGCGAAATTGGTCACCACCGATCCGCCAATGGAGGTGTCGTTGAGCGCAGCAGCGGTCACCAACTGTGGCACCACCGTGACCACCAGGCCGGAAGGCGCCAAGGGCGTCTGCACGGGCTGGTAACCGGCTCCCGGAGCAATTGCAGCAGACACCTGGAAGCTCGCCGAGGCCAGGCTCCCGCGCTGAGGGGAGACGAAGACCTGCGCTGAACTCGCGCCGATGGGAATGGTCACCTGGAACGTCGGCGTCGTGCCAGTCGTCGGAGTGAGGTTTGTATACTGCGTACCGACCAACGTCTGGATGGTATAGTCGGTCCCCAGGACAGGAACGAATGTCGATCCTGAAGGTGCATTGAAGGGCGTGGCGGTAACTGAGAAATTAATCAGCAGCGGGCTATTCGTCAGTGATACCAGCGGCGAGGTCTCGATGGTGAAGACGCCCAGACCCTGTGGGTTGACTTGATTGGCAGGGACGGGGATCGAAGGCGTCCCGTTTGGGGTCGATGCGACAACTCCGACAAAGGCATTGCTCGGCAGCAGATCCAGGGTCGCGGTCGGGTTGAAGGTCGTGGTCGCCCCCGAAGCCAGCAGATAATCCAACGACGGCGACAGTGCCAGGGTTATGGTCTCGGGACCGCTGATGATGGTGCCAGACGGGAAGACCGGGATGCTGATGGACGTGGCGCCAGCTGGCAGGATCACCGATCCGTAGCCTGTCGTGCTGGTGGTCTCCGTCAGAGAGGAGAGCGTGTAATCGGCGCCGATATTCGCAGGCGAGCCAGGACCATCGATGATGGCGTAGGGCACGACGATGTCCTGCGGGAAAGCCTGGGTGAAAGTTACCAGGAAATTGCCACTGGCATTCCCGTTTCCAGGTGATGTCCCGTTCGAAGCAGCTACGACTGCAGCGGTGGATGCATCGTCTGCGATATCGACCGTGGCGACTGCCGGATTGGCCAGGGCGAAGCTGGAATTGCCGATCAATTGCATGGTGGCCTGACGCATGCCAGTAGGCGTTCCCGAGTCGATGGGCGTCACGCCGAATTGGATCTGGGTTGACTCCGCAGCAATGATGATCAGCGGTGTCTGCCCGAAGGCATTGAGCGTGACCGGGAAACTGGAGGTGATCGCGTCATTATTCGAGGTGATCGCAACGCCCAATCCGTAATAGTTCGAATTCTCATAAGCCCGGATGGTGATTGCCCCGTCACTGGTGATGACTGGACCGGGGGTGAAGCTGGTGACCACATAGAAGGCGGGATCGTTGGCGAATTGGATGGCATCGCCGTAGTGGAATTGGTTATGGCCGGCCTCGACCTTGATCGATCCGGTCTGGCCGCCGCCGAAACCACTTCCCGCTGGGTAGGGGAAATTGACAGTGTATCCCGTCACGCTGGCATTCGAGAGGTCGGTCATCGCCGCAGCATTGTGAAGATTGGCCTCCAAGGGCGGATTGAGCACCAAGGCGGAGCCATTGAAGGACACCACCTGATAGACGAGACCGGAGGTGTCGCTGAAGGATACCAGGTCCCCTGGCACGGGAATGGTCACCGGCGGAGTCGTGCCTGCGACGGGAGGGGCCGGGACACTCGTGGTGATGATGGAGATGCTCTCGCTATATGGTAACGCGACAGGATTGCTGCTGCCACCACCCTCTCCGACAAGATAGGACACGACATTGTAGCCGTCGCCTGACTGCCCGGTCAGGTAATTGCCGAATCCGGGCCCAGGCTGCCCACCAGTTGGCGTCGATCCGGTAATTTTATAGGACAGATTGTAATCCGTGCCGACCACGGCCGTTCCGCTGAACTGTGCTGCAAGCGACTTGTCGAAGCCTTGCGGCACCACGGGGCTCGATGTCGGATCATAGATGGTCGGAAAGCTGAAGGTTGCGGCGAGGACCCCTCGGCGAGCAGCCTGGACGTCGAATGTGTATCCGGGGAGAGACTGCTTATATGCCACCGGGACGGGCAAACCGGCGATCAGGTTGAGGTCGCCTTCCGCCACCACCACCGACGTGACGCCGTTGCCGTTGAAGTTGTATGCGGCATTCGGGACGAGCGAGATATTGACCACTTCATAGCCGTTGATCAGCAGATTATCGAATGGGACGATATTGATGGTGCCGGTGTCGGTTCCGGCAGGGATGTCAATCACACCGCTACCCCCTCCCGTCCCCGATGATGTTCCGGTGCTGGTATAATTGTAAGTGAAGTTGGTTGCCGGGCTGGTGACGGTGAATCCGGTGTAGGTGGTATCGATCGGAGCGATGGTGAAAAAGACGAACAGATCGGCGCTGACATCCTGACCTGCGCGACTGATCGATACGACGCCGTTGCGGACGCTGGCGACGGCGGATGGCTCCTGCGCGGTTGGCACCGTCGTCGTGATCTGGATGAAGTCAGCAGCCTGCACTGCGTTCGAGAGTGCAAGCAGGGGCACGGCTAGCAGGACCAGCAGCCAAGCGGTGACACCCTGTCGGATCGGAGCACACAGCGATAGCAGGGGGGATTTCATCATAGCTTGCAGTATCCTTACGAGAAAGTGCTGGGCTGAGACGTATGACGCACCGATCAGAACCGGTAGCCTGCCGCGAAGCCGAAGCCGAGACCCGAGGCGACGAAATGCAAATTGCTCGAATTACCGCCTGGCATGGATATCTTGACCATGCCCAAGCTGGCCTGGTAGGTGATGGCGACGCCGTAAATCCACCTCGACTCAGTTATGAAAGCGCCGAGTCGCAGGCCGATATCCACATATTCGCCGATGCCGGTCTTGCGCGAATAGGTGCCGTTGACCTGCACCTCATTATCGGCTTGAGCCAATCCGAGTCCAAGGATGGGTGTCACTTCGACGAAGCCGTGGAAATCGTCGGCATCCACCAAGCCGTACTCATATCCGCCCAGGACGTCGATGCCCAGGGTGCGGTAATAGAGCATGTTGGTGGAGCCATTGCTGTAGGAATTGCCAGCGACCACGTAGGACTGCGGCGTGATATTGTAATTCCCGACATTCACGGCGATGCCGTACTCCCAACCGCCGCTGGACTCCAGCGTGGTACCCTGCTTGCCGGCCAGGGTGAATTCGAGCCCGTTGGAGCGCTCTCCTTCCCAATCGTAGTGCGTGGTGACACCGCTCGAATCGGTGGTGTTCTCCTTGACCTTTGGCACCGGGGCGGAAGAGGCGCTCAGGAGCAGATCGTCGAAATCATATGGCCGCTCATCCATGGCCCACAGGCAGGCTGAACTGAGCGCCATGCATATGCCAGAGCGCCACATGAAACCGGTGGTTAGGAACTGGAAGGACATCAGATCTCCTGGCACGACGACGCCAAAGACAGTGATAGGCACCCCAAACTTACAGAAACGAGATCGCATTCGCAAGTAGGATGTTGCCCTGGGTGCGGGTGCCCACGCACCATGTAAGCCATACGGGCCACTGGGGCTGCGGAATAGTGCTCGCAAGTGCCGTTGCCATCTCGCCGGCAAGACGGATAGACCCGGCCATTCATCTTCATCGCAACCGGATGACGCGCCCGGGTGACCCCTTCTCGCACCGCTGGAGAAGGGAAGATCACCTTGGCGAGGATCCGAGTTGGATGAGCACCCCCCAAGGGATCGTTATATCTTGATAAAACGATGGAGGCTCCCAGCATATCACCCATGCGACTCGATCAGCTCTGTTCGGCCAAGCCGCGGACGCTGTCGTTCGAATTCTTCCCGCCGAAGAATGACCGCGCCTGGTACACCCTCGAGGACACCATCGACCAGCTGGCCCCCCTGGGCCCCGATTTCGTTTCGGTCACCTACGGCGCAGGTGGCAGCACGCGCAGCAAGACCCGTGAGGTGGTCCAGCATATCCAGACCAAGACCGGCCTGACCGCCATGGCGCACCTGACCTGTGTCAATGCGACCCGTTCTGATCTGCATCAGTTGCTCGCTGAATACCAGTCGGCCGGGATCGAGAACCTGCTCGCCCTGCGCGGTGATCCGCCCAAGGGCCAGGAGCGCTTCACGCCGACGGACGGCGGCTGCACCTATGCCCTGGACCTGATCGATCTGATCAATGCCCGCGGCGGCTTCGCCATCGCCTGCGCCGCATTCCCGGAAAAGCACCCTGATGCGATCGACCGCAGCAGCGATTGGGGCAATCTGCAGCGCAAGCTCGAGCACGGGGCCTGCCTGGCGATAACCCAATGCTTCTTCCATGTCCAACCCTACCAGGAGCTGGTCGCACATCTCCACCGCCGCATGGGTCGGCCGGCCCGCATCATCCCAGGCATCCTGCCCATCACCAGCCTGGCGGCGCTGGAGCGGTTCAGCGCACTCTGCGGAGCGACCATTCCTGCAGCGCTGCGCGCCGAACTCGCGCCTTTTTCCCATGACGCCATCGGGATGCGCCGGGCGGGAATGGCCTATACGATACGCTTCTGCCATGAGCTGCTCTCCCTCGGCGCACCGGGCCTGCATATCTATGCGCTCAATCGCTCGACCGCAGCAGCGGAGATCGTCACCTCCCTACGCATGATGGGAAGCCTCGCCTAGCGGTCAGTGGCGCTGGCTGGCCCGCTCCCAAGCCGGCCGGCCGCAAACAGCACGCGCACCACCTCGCCCGCTATTCGCCAGCGAATCTGACAGCCCGGCCTGTGGCGGCAGGCTCGCCCTGCGCGGCGATGCGGCCGGTGACCGGAGAGCTGGCCTGCGCATAGCGGCGCTTGGCGATCCGACCTGCACCGGCGGCCCAATATCCGGCAGCCAGGGCATGCCGCATGGATCTGGCCATGCGCACCGGATGCTGAGCCATGGCGATTCCGCTGTTGAGCAGCACCCCGGCCGCACCCATCTCCATTGCGATGGTCACATCCGAGGCGGTACCGACACCCGCATCGATGATGATCGGCACCTTGGCGCGTTCTATGATGATCTCCATGCTGTTGCGGTTGAGCACCCCCAGTCCAGATCCGATCGGCGCGCCCGCCGGCATCACCGCGGAAGCGCCTGCTGATTCCAGCTCGAGAGCGAGGACGGGGTCGTCGCTGGTATAGACGAGCACCGTGAACCCCTCTGCAGCTAGGATGCGGGTGGCCTCCAGGGTCTGTACCGGATGCGGAAGCAGCGTCCGCTCATCGGCGAGCACCTCCAGCTTGACCATGTCCGAAATGCCGAGTTCGCGACCGAGGCGGGCGGTACGAAGAGCATCCTCGGCAGTGAAGCATCCCGCCGTATTGGGCAGCAGCTGGTACCTTGGATCAATCCAATCGAGCAGGCTCTCTCCACGGCCCCGGTCGGAAAGATTGGCGCGACGCACCGCGACCGTCACCACATCGCAGCCCGACTCATCCAAGGCGTGCTTCATCACTTCCATGGTGGGATATTTTCCCGTTCCGACCAGAAGGCGGCTGGCGAAGGTGAATCTTCCGACCCGCAAAGGCGGGATCTCAGCGGGCAGCGCCTGCGACGTAGCGGCGGGTGGGTTGCTCATGGATGGCTTTATAGTGGGTGGCCGTGCACGGCCAAGCAGCGAGGCTGCAGGAAATTCATTTGCATGCGACGGCCGAGGCGAAGATGCGGCTCCTCAGCCCAGGTCAGCAGACCTCGGCCCCTCCAGCCAACGGGGATCAAGCCTGACATGGAAGAATCGGAAGTCCCGCTCGAGGAAGTGCATGAGCATATCCACCACCATGCGGCAAGTCACGGTCATGATCCGGTCCATCAGCCTGGCGGACCGCGGCCTGCGCCTGAACGCTGGACGATGGGGGTGGCGCTGAGCACCGCACTGTTCGCCGCCTTGGCGGCCATATCCTCCCTGATCGCTGGCGGGCAGGCCAATGAGGCGATGCGCTCCCAGATCGAGAGTTCGGACCAGTGGAACTACTACCAGGCCAAGAGCATCAAATCCAACCTGCTCGATACCAAGATCGAAATGCTCACTGCGCTCGGGCACGATCCCAGCCCGAAGGATCTTGCCAAGCGCAAGGACTACGAGGTGAGCAAGGATGAGATCGCGGCCGATGCCAAGGCCAAGCAGGCCGAGGCAGAGACCGAACTGGCAAACCATGAGCGCATGGCCACCGCCGTCACCATGTTCCAGGTCGCCATCGCCCTCGGTGCGATTGCCGTGCTGACCAAATTGCGTTTGTTCTGGTTCGTGAGCATGACCCTGGGAGCGCTGGGGGCATATGCTTTCGCTTCCGGACTGGTCGCCATTTCCTCTGCCCAGGGCTCCGCTACCCAGACCTCCTCTAAAAGGGTTGAGGCCCCGGTCCATGCTGGCAATGCGGCGGAAAGCAGGGGCGGAAGGACCGACTCGCCGAGCGACCATCATGCCGGGGAGCCGCCTGCGAGCGACTCGCCAGCGCCGAAGGAGGCCTCCGTACCGGCTCGGTGATGCTCAGAGGCAGAGGACGTCGTCGCCAGCGAGCGCACGTCGATTGCCAGGGGCCGCGCTGGCCCCGAGCGGCCCGCCGAAACTGCGTCGTAAGTATCCATGCAGCAATATATTGAGGCGCAAAACGCATCTCACCTGGCAAGCCTGCCAGAGATGAGAGCGTTCTTGCCCTGCCCGTATTCGTCGCTACGGTGCTGCCCCGACATGACGCGGGCACGCGACACGCGAACGCTGCCTGGGTCTCTACTCACACCTCCGGTCACCGACCGGAAAGGAACGCGACCATGACTACGACCACGACTCTCAGCAAAGAGCGCAAAGCCACTCTGATCAAGGAATTCGGCGGCAGCGACAAGAATACCGGATCAGCGGAAGTGCAGGTTGCCCTGCTCTCCGAACGCATCAACCACCTGACCGAGCACCTCAAAGGCCACAAGAAGGACTTCCACAGCCGCCGCGGGCTCCTGCTGATGGTGGCCAAGCGCGCCAAGCTGCTGAAGTACATCAACAAGGTCAATGTCAGCCGTTATCGCGAGATTGCCGACAAGCTGGGCATTCGCCAGAAGCTCTGAGCACCCCCCTCTACAGCGGCCAGCCGAACGGCTGGCCGCTGCTCTTTTCCATCCAGCCTCTTCACCCCCTCGCCGCACCCTACCGCTGCCTCTCCTTACGACTGCCGAACGCAGGCAGGCACCGGAGCCCCGGACGCTCGGTGCACCTGAAATCGACAGCCCTATGGACAGGCGACCTGGGAGCGGCCCAACACCGGATCACATCCGGAGGCAGCGACTCGCGCCGGACATCCCCGCGCGTCGTCGCTGCCAATAAAGGACCCCATGGATCGCGAATCCGCACTTTCCGCCCTGAATATGGTCAAGCATTCCGTCGAGATCGAACTCGGCGGCAAGATCATCACCCTTGAGACCGGCTACATCGCCAAGCAAGCAGCCGGTGCTGTCCTGGTCCGCAGCGGCGAAACCATGGTGCTGTCGACGGTGTGCGATGGCGAGCCGCGTGCAGGCCTCGATTTCTTCCCGCTGACGGTCGACTACCGCGAGAAGCATTACGCCGCCGGTCGCATCCCGGGGAACTTCTTCCGCCGGGAGGCTCGGCCGGGCGATCATGAGACCCTGATTTCACGCCTGACTGATCGCCCTCTCCGCCCGCTCTTCCCCAACGGCTACAAGCGCGACACCTCCTGCCAGTCGATGGTGATAAGCTACGACCAGGAAAACGAGTCCGATGTCCTCTCGATGATCGGCATCTCGTCTGCGCTGACCATCAGCCCGATCCCCTTCAATGGGCCGATCGGAGCCGTGCGCATCGGCAGGATCGACGGCGCATTCGTCATCAATCCGTTCGCCAGCGAGCGCGGCAGGAGTTCGCTCGATCTGGTGGTCGCTGGCACCAAGGACGCCATCACCATGGTGGAGTGTGGTGCGCAGGAGATCCCCGAGGCGCTGCTGGTCGAGGCCCTCATCCTCGCCCATGATCAGATCAAGTTGGTGGTTGCCGGGATCGAGGCCCTGCGCGCCAAGGCGGGCAAGCCCAAGAACGCCCACGAAGAGCCGAAGGTCAGCCCGTGGATCGAGACCATCCTCAAGGAATACCGCAGCGCGATCGCCCAATCGCTGCTGATCGCCAATAAACATCAGCGTTCGAGCTCGGTCAAGGCGATGCGCGATTCGGTCATCGCCAAGCTGTCGAATGGCGAGGAGGAGCTGGTGCCTGAGATCAAGGCGGCATTCGGCGAAGCGAAGGACGTGGTCTTCCGCGAGCTGATCCTTGATGGCAAGCGCGTCGATGGACGTGATCTGACGACCGTTCGCCCGATAGTAATCGATCTCGACGTCCTGCCTCGCGCACATGGCTCGGCGATGTTCACCCGCGGTGAGACCCAGGGCATCCTGGTGTGCACCCTCGGCACAGCCGATGACGAGCAATTGGTCGATTCCCTCAAGCCCAAGTACAACGAGCGCTTCCTGCTCCATTATAACTTCCCCGGCTTCTCAGTCGGTGAAGTCGAGAAGCGCGGTTCACCCGGGCGCCGGGAGATCGGCCATGGCGCACTCGCACGCCGAGCGCTGCTGGCCGTGCTGCCCACCACCGAATCCTTCCCCTACGTCATCCGCCTGGTCGGCGAGATCACCGAGTCGAATGGCTCGTCCTCGATGGCCACGGTCTGCGGCGGTTCCATGGCCCTCATGGCTGCCGGAGTTCCGATCACCTCACCGGTGGCGGGAATCGCCATGGGCCTGGTGATGGAAGGCAGCCGCTATGCCGTCCTTACCGACATCCTCGGCGACGAGGATCATTATGGCGATATGGACTTCAAGGTGTGCGGCACCGAGAAGGGCGTGACTGCCCTGCAGATGGACATCAAGATCGCCGGCATCAGTGCGGAAGTGATGAGCAAGGCCCTTAACCAGGCTCGCGACGGCCGGCTGCACATCCTGCATCGCATGAACAGCGCCATCACCACACCGCGCGGCCAGCTGTCCCCATACGCACCGCAGATCGTCCAGGTCCAGATCGATCCCGAACTGATCGGCAAGATCATCGGCAAGGGCGGAGAGACCATCCGGCGCATCCAGGAGGAGACCGGAGCCAAGATCAATGTCGATGATGACGGCATCATCACCATCGCCTCCCCTGATATGATCTCGATCGAGAAGGCCAAGGGATGGATCAGCGATCTCACCGAACTGCCGGAAGTGGGCAAGATCTACAAGGGCACCATCAAGGCGATCAAGGAATTCGGCGCCTTCGTCGAGTTCATCCCCGGCACCGAGGGCCTGGTCCATATCAGCGAGTGGGATTGGTCGCACGTAGCCGACCTCAGCCGGATTGCCAAGGAAGGTGACCACGTCGAGGTCAAGCTGATCGAGGTCGACCAGCGCACCGGCAAATTCCGCCTGAGCCGCAAGGCGCTCATCGCCGAAACCGCACGTCCGCCGCGCGAGCCGGGCGCCGAAGGCGATGCGGCCGCTGGCGGCCACGCTGGGCATGGAGGCCATGGCGCACCGCGCCATGATCGTCCGCGCCGCGATGGCGGTCATCGCCGCGAAGGCCACGGCCACTAGGCAGGACCTCCACCAGTCCCCTCCGTCCCGCTCGCCGTCCTGGTGAGCGGGACGGCAGCCCGGTCGACATCACCATCACCTCGGGTTTCCGGTCTCGCCACGGTCAAGCGACGAGCTGCGGTGCACGATCAGGAAGGCGCGGGTGGGTCAGCGCCTGTTCATCACTCGCGCCGCCTCGATGGCGCCGTAGGTGAAGATGATGTCGGCGCCGGCGCGCCGCATTGCCAACAGGCTTTCAAGCAGGCAGCGCTCATAGTCCAGCCATCCCCGTTGGGATGCGGCCTTGAGCATGGCATATTCCCCGCTGACATGGTAGACGGCAACGGGCAGGGCCGTGGCCCCGCGCACCGCACGGACCACATCGAGATAGGGAAGGCCCGGCTTGACCATCAGCCAGTCCGCGCCTTCGGCCTCATCCAGAGCAACCTCGCGTAAGGCCTCCCGGACATTCGCGGGGTCCATCTGGTAGGTCGACTTGTCGCCCGGCACTCCCGCCTGCTTTCGCGGCGCAGAATCGAGCGCATCTCGGAATGGCCCATAGAAGGCCGAGGCATACTTGGCGCAATAGCTGCAGATGCCGACGTCACTGAAACCGGCCTCATCCAGGGCTGAGCGGACAGCGCCGATGCGTCCATCCATCATATCCGATGGGGCGACGATATCGGCGCCGGAGCGCGCCTGTGCGACCGCCATCGCCGCAAGGATGGGCAGGCTCTGGTCGTTGGCGATCCGGCCATCCTGGACCAGGCCATCATGACCATCCGAGGAATAGGGGTCCATGGCCACATCGGTGATCACTAGCAGATCGGGATGGGCGCGCTTGAGTGCACGGACGCTGCGAGGCAGCAGGCCATCGGGATTGGCGCTCTCCTCAGCCCGGACGCTCTTCGTCTCGTCTCCCAGCGCAGGGAAGAGGGCGACTGCCGGGATGCCAAGTGCCAACGCCTCCCCTGCCACGGAGATGGCGCGATTGATGCCGAGTCGCGAGACGCCTGGCATCGATGCTATCGGCGTCTCGCTGTCGGGGCCCTCCTGAATGAAGAGCGGCAGAACGAGATGGCTGCTCGAGACGTGGTTCTCTCGCACCAGCGAACGCATGGAGCTCGAACTGCGATTCCGGCGAGGACGGATCAGCATGGCAGAGTCATCGCACCTTGAATCATGGGGGAGGTTGCGCTGCGGGTGCCTGAGGTTTGGCGGCCTCGACTGCCTTGGTGGCCAATGGCTCGTCATCCCCCCAGAGACGCAGCGGCAGGATCTCATCGACTTCGTCCTGATCGATGGCCATGACACGCAGCGAGTTGACCCCCTGTTTGAGCTGCACATGCGAGACATACAGCCCATCGGCACCGATCTTGGCTGCGGCTTGGAGGTCGATCTTGTCCTCGTCCTCGAACAGCGTGACGAAACGCAGGTTGGCATCGGACACTTTGACCGAAATCTTGACCCTGTTCGGCCCTTCCTTCTCGATGCCCGCGAGCGTCAGGGTCGGCTGGATGATCGGCCGCGGATTGACCGGGGCATTGACCGGGATGACCAGCGTATGGAAGAGGGTGGCGCGGAAGCGCCCATCGATCGCATCGTCGAAGCGCTCCTCTGCGCGCACCTGGAGCTTGATCGACGCGCCCGAGAAGGGCGTCATCTTATCCCCGCGCTTGACCTCCTTCAGCACCTTGATCGGCACCTTCACCGTGACCGTGCCGTCCTTGGGCAGGGGCTCGAGCTTGATGCGATTCTCACCGAGCTGGACATAGGGGTCATTGTCCTTGAACACGCGCAGATCGATCTTCGAGGACGGCCCGCTGCCATCATTGCGCAAGGTTAACTGGATCGCGGCTGATTCATCGGGATTCAGCTGCCCATCGCCGCTATGCTCCTCGAGCTGCCAGCTGTAGCTGAAATGGGGTCGGGGCTGCGCCTGCACCTGCAGGCGGACCAGGACTTTCGCCAGGACCTCGCTCTGGCCATCGTGGAAGAGTTCGAGTTCGAAGCGCTCCTCGCCGGCATAGAGGCGGGGCGGAACCTTGAACGAGAGCGTCCCGTTGACGGTCGCATTCGCGGGAACAGCGCCGAAGATCACCTCATCCTCCCATAGCGGGCTGAACTTGTCCGCCTTCACGACCCCGTAGATCCGGCCGATATCGGTTGCCGAGACGTTCTTCACCGTGAAGGCGAGATCGGCGCTCTCTCCAGCCACGATCTTGGTCACGCCGGAATAGCTCAGCGTGCAGGCGCCTGCCGGCACCGGCGATGAGGGACCCCATTGGATCGCGGGCTTGTGCGCCGCCAGCAGCGCCGCCAGCGCCTTGGACTCGACCTCCGCGCGCGCTGCAACCGGGGCGCGCAGCTGTTCGATCAGGAACTGCCGCGAGGTCCCAGCCTTGGCCGCGGCGGCAGCCCCGGTGGCGAAATCGGGGGAGCTGACGGCGGTCTTGAGCAATTCGATGACCAGGCTCGCCTCCTGGTCGGGGGTGAAGTCCCGGCTCGCTATGCCAGACTTCTTGATGTCGTCCTTGCTGAGGAACCGTGCCAGCCAGCCGAGCTGGTATGCTGCCGGATGCTCGTACGCATGCTTGTTTTTCAACGCGAATTCCTCATCGATCTCTCGCGTACCGAGGAATGGCACCATATCGATGCTGCCATCTTCACGCTGGCTATGCTGTACCAGCTCGATGTCCGGATTGATCCCGACATCCTGGATCGAGACACCGCCAGGCAGCTGGTACTCCTGGATGGTCAGCTTCAACCGGCTGCCATCGGCCAAGTCCTTGATCGTCTGGACCGAGCCCTTCCCGAAGGTGGTGCTGCCAATGACCACCGCCCGGTCATTGCATTGGAGTGCGCCGCTGAGGATCTCGGCCGCACTTGCACTTCCGCCCGAGGTCAGGACCACCATCGGCAGGTCGAGGATCTGCCTGGCTGAACTCGTGTAGATCTGAGGCTGGCCATCCGAGGTGACGGTCCGCACGATCTCCTGGCCCTTGCTGAGGAAGAAGTCGCTGATCAGGCGTGCCTGATCGAGCAGCCCTCCGCCATTGAAGCGGAGATCGAGCACAAAGCACTTCATCGGCCCGATCTTCTTGAGGTCATTGATGGCATGGTAGAGATCGCGTGCGGTATATCCGTTGAACTCATCCATGCGCACGTAGCCGATGTCTCCGGTGCGATACTTCTGCATGGTGATGACCTGCACCAGATCGCGGGTGATCGGGATGTCGACCGCATGGTCGACGCCCTTGCGCTCGACGGTCAGCAGAACCTGCGAGCCCTTGGGGCCCTTGATGCGCCGGACCGCCTGATCGAGGCTCAGACCAGCGGTCTTCTCGTTGTCGATCCCGAGGATGATGTCGCCGTCCTCGACGCCGGCGCGATCGGCCGGCAATCCCGGCATGACATGCTCGATGCTGATCAGGCCTTCGTCCTGGTTGAGGAATGCACCGATGCCGTAGAATTCCCCGGCGATGTCCTCCCTGAACTCCTTGGCCGGCTCAGGCGCCATCAGGACGGTATGCGGATCGAGGCAGGTGAGCGCGCCGTTGACGAGATCGTAATCGAGTTCACGGGCACGGCTCGGCTTGAAGCCGGATTGGTCGACTGCCAAGCGTACCTGCTCGATCAACAACATCGCCTCTTCGAGATTCCTGGGTTCGGATGCCGGAATCTGCGTATTGGCAGCGCCGACCGTCAGGGTGATCGCAGGCCCATTCCATTTCGTGACAATGCTCGATTCATCCGTTTCAAGCTGCCTTAAGGCCCGCTCGACCATGAGCCGCGGCTGAAATCGCTGGTGGTCGTAGTAATCGCGCTCGAGGTACTCTCCGACTGTCGGGGCGAGGTTCGCAAACGGCACGGGATCTTCGCCATGGACCAGCGAGGATGACGCACAGGCGAGGAGGAGCAGCAGCGGGAACAACTGGCGGGTGGGCGTGGCCACGGGGAGCCTTTCCGGCTGGCAAGCAGCTCGTTGACCATGGTAACGATAGCGGACTGCCAGGCCAAGCGCCAGGCATGCAGGACAAAGGCCATACGTCGGGCGTACCACACAGAGCGCAGAGCTGGCAGCCGTGCAGGTGGTACCGCTGTTGCCAACTGCCGTTTCAGCCCCCCACTGCGATCACCACCAGGGTCAGGTCATCAAGATGCCTCTCTCCTCCCAGCCAAGCCTCGACCTCGGCGATGACCTGGGCCATCATCTCGCTGGGCCCAACCGCTTGGCGCCATCCCCGTTGCGCAACCGCGGCGAGCCTCGCCTCGCCATAGACCTCGCCCCGGGAATCGACCGCCTCGGTGAATCCATCGGTATAGAGGATGAGGTAGTCGCCGGGAGCGAGGACCCCCCCGGACTGCAGCGGAAAGGCCTCGTCAGGCACGATGCCCAAGGGCATCCCGCAGCTGTCCAGCCAGCGGGGTTCCCCATGGTGGAGCCACAAGAGCGGATTGTGCCCAGCAGATACGTACGAGAATGCCAGCGTCGCCGGTTCGATCTGGACCAGGGCGAAGGTCATGAATCGACCGCTCTGGGTATGGTAGAGGGCCTCGTTGAGCACCAGGGTCGCCGGTTCAATCCTCGCGCCGGCGCGGATCTGCTGCTGGATGATGGCATGGGCCATGGTGGTATACAGCGCCGCCCCGAGGCCATGGCCACTGACATCCCCAATCATGGCGACCAGCTGATCATTGCGCGTCAGGAAGGAGAAGTAATCCCCCCCTGTCTCATCGCATGGTCTGGAGCTGCCTTCGGCCCTCAAGCGTCCGATCTTGATGCCATGCTCCGGATACATCTGCCGCTGCACTTCATGGGCGAGTGTCATCTCACGCTTGAGCCGCTCCTGATCGAGGGTGTTGCGCACGAGCAGGGCATTGTTCAGGGCAATCGCCGCCATGCCGCAGACCGTCAGGGCGATGCGCTTCTGGCTTTCGCTGAAATCCACTTCGGGATTGGCCAGCATCACCACACCCTGCATGCGATCGCGGCTTGCAATCGGCAGGACCAGGAGGCCATCGAGCTGCGCCTCGAGGCCAGAGACGTCCAGCTGCGTACGGATTGCCGGGCCATCCAGGCAGATCGCCTGGCCAGTCCCGAGCACCACGTCGGTGATCTGGCGGCCATCACGATCACGAATCGCGCGGATATGCTTCTCGGTCAATCCGAGCGAGACGTTGAGGTTCAGCCGTCCATGCTCGTCGGCAGTCAGCACCGCACCGACCTGGGCCCGCACCGATCCCATCACCATCTCAAGGATGCGGACCAGGAGGATCTCGATATCAAGATGATGGAGAAGGTGCCCGGCGTTGATCAGCTGGGCGGCCTCCGCTTTGACCTGACGCAGATCGTCAGCCATCGCGATCCGTCTATGCACCATCAGCAGCGCTGGGCCGAGCAGCTGGCACAGCTCCTCGACGATGCTCCTTTCATACGGCCCGTCGCCCAGCAGCGCCAAGATGCCGACCCAGGAGCCGCCGCTCGACAGCAGATGCGCACCAGGCGGCAGTTCCGCGCCGGCAATCGGTGCGGCGATTTCCTCGCATCCCGTCTCGCAACCGAAGCCGGCAGCAGGATAGAAGAGGCCCTGGTCGGCAGCGTAGAGATACAGGCGTGCCGGGAGCGCCTTGGCTGCCACCAGCACGGCATGGAGATGGTCAACGAGGTCCTGGCTGCTCTCGACACCGAAGAGCGCGTCCGCCAGCCCCGTCAGGCTGATGATGGGATGGTGTGGCCAGTCAGGGCGCATGGAGCAGTAAATACCGGGCCTGCGCCAATCGACTGGGGAGATTTCTCATGTTTGGATCTATGCCAGGGAAGTATCCGCAGCGGTGATGATCCCAGGCACTACATCGACCAATTGCTGGAAAACCGCTGCGTCTATGCCGGCGCTCCTGATCAGGCTCGACTCGAGACGGCAATCGAAGGGGTGGTCCGCCACTACCCCTCCAAGGGCGGCGTAGACAAGCCTCTCAGCGACAAGCACGACCGATAATTGCCGTAGTTCACCGGCAGAATTGATGCCGGGGATGCGATGATGCCGGCTGATTGCGATGACGATGTTGCGGGGAAGACGCCATTTCTCAGCGATGCGATCGCCCACCCAGCAGTGATCGTAGCCGAGAGCCTTCCGCTCGCGGGTCAGGATGTCGTTATCGACATCATGAGCGCGTCGCAGGCTGATGCCGTGGGTAGCGAGCAATGGGCCCATCACCAGCATGCCGACATCACGCAGGAGCCCCGCGACGAAGTACTCCTCTGACTCCTGGGACGTCATCCCGGTCTGGCGTCCGATCTCGCGGGCAACAGCTGCAGTGGCGATGCTGTTCTTCCACAAGCCCTGTGGCGTGAAACCGTACGCTGACAGATCCTTGACCAGCAGGTTCGCAGCTGAGGCCGCGAGCACCATGCTCCGCAGGCTCGCAAAGCCGATAATCGCCACTGCCTGGGTGATCGAGGCAACCGGGTTGGTGAGGGCGTAGAATGGGCTGTTCACCATCTTCAGCAACCGGCCTGCGATCACCATGTCCTTCTTGATCAGAGCCTCGAGATCTGCCGCCGAGCTGTGATGGCTGCCCACCTGGGCGAGAATGCTGTTGATGACGGTCGGCAAAGGCGGCACCAGGTCGATCGCTGCAATCATCTCCTCTTCCGAGATGCGAATGGTGGTTCCGGCCATCGCTTGGCGGTAGGCAAGACCTGAATCGTGATCGGCGGTCTGCGCTGGACCGGGCTTGAAACGCTTGCCCTTGAACAAATCGTCTGCCATACGCTGGGACCCTATCACGTCTTCGTGTGCCCGCCAAGGACGACTTGCCCGGGGTCATCATCTGGACTTGCCATCCGAGAAGGAGTATCGTGTGCACCCGTACTGGAAACCCCGTGCTCCTCAGCGATCTGTCAAGCGTTTCCGCTCATTGCCCTCTGCAAAGCAGTATGGCCTTGCCACCGACGTCACGCATCCAGGTGCGACCGCTGCCATGAGCGCCGCTGACGATGAGCAGGTCGAAAGCCGGCTCGCGCATGCGATGGCCATGCTCCGCCATGCCGAGGAATCCTTCCTCGACGATCTGGTCCAGACCTGTCGAGGTGATCCGGCCTTCAGCTCGGCCTTCCGCCGCTGGGAGGAACGGCTGACCTTGCTCAAACTGCAGCTCCATCGCATGGAGCACCGGCTGCAGCACTATCTGCATGTCTCTGGAAGCGGAGAGCCTGATCTCGACCTGCCGCCCGCGCCCGTGGTGAATCGCAGATCGGTGGCCCGTGCCTGGCGCGAGCGCCTCGAACAGTGGTTCTCCGCGCAGCATATCGACACTGCCTATCGCCGCATCGAGAACGCCCTCGACCATGACCAGGAGGCGATGACCGCCGACATCATCACCGATCTCGTGACGGTCGCCGAGATCGCAGAGGTGACCCTCGCTGCGCTTGCCGATCTCGATGCTCGGAGGGATTACTCCCATCTCGAGGACTACGCCTTCTACCGCGTCCTGAGCCCGTGGCGCGCACAGGGGATGACGGCCCTGCTAGATACCATGCGCTGGCTTTTCGAAAGCGTCCGCGAGCATGAGGATTGGTGAAGAGACGCAGGCACCACCCCGCACACGACACGGCGCTGCTGGGCGGCCGAAGATCAGGCAGTGCGAGCGAGTACAGGACACGGAGCATGCACATGCGTGCGGGCCAGGCCAAGAGTTCGCACTGCACGTAGTCGTCGATCATGCCTGTGATGAACCAGCCCGAACGGCGAGGCATGATGCCGGCATCGATGCCTCGGTGGAGCGGGAGCGCGACAGATGAGCATCGTGTCGTCATCGATGGCTATGACGGCACCCGCGGTCACTTCGGCTCATTCATCAGGGCGTGCACCTGCAAAACGCAGCGCTCTCCGCATCTCATTCGCCGGCGCGTCCTGAAGCTCCTCAACGGCTGCCCCGGCCACGCCAACCAGGTGCGTACCGGCACACGCAGCAATGCCGAGCATTCCCAGTGCACCAGTGGTAACGGACGTATGATAACAGGCCAGAGCGGCTAAGCCTTCCCGCCACGCATACAGCCCGCAGGCTCAGGCCAGCCCACCTGCGAGCAGGGTCCCGAGATCATCCGGTTGCTGGCGGATGGCGAAATAGAAGGGCCCAAACTCGGCGTAGCGCGAACTCGCCGGATCAAAGCGCATCTCTGTGACCAAACGCTTGATTGCCAGCGGATTGGCACTGTGCAGGCTGACCCCCCATTCCCAGTCATCGAGGCCGATGGACCCACAGACCACCTGCGTCACTTCGCGACTGAACTTATGGCCCAGCTTGCCGTGTCCGCGCATGAGCGAACGGCGCTCTTCAATCGACAGCGCATACCAATTGAACTGCTCTCCACGTCTCTTGCTCATCGGATAGAAGCAGATGTAGCGCTGGTCCGGGATGGATCGGAAAACCCGTGCCTCAAGCACCTTGCATTCCTTGGCCATCACCTCGGTGAACACCTCGTCATAAGCTGCGGACCCCGGCTTGGCCCCCTTCTCCGCAGCCTTCCGCTGGGCGATCGCCGTTGCCTCATAAAGGCTCGCCTCGATGACCGAGAAGTAGGAGTAGACCGGTCGCAGATAATTGTATAGGCGCAAGCGCCGGAACGACCGCTCGGTCCGATTGAGCGCATCGACATTCTTGCGGTAATGCAGGAACATCAGCTCGCCCTTCTGCCCGAGCATGCTGTAGAGGGCGCTATGGGTCTCGCCTACGCCTGCCACGTCCTGGAGCCAGGTCGAGGCCTCACCGATGACGGCTTCCCGCTCTGCGCTCGGCTGTGCCTGCCAGAACGACCACGATACAGCATAGATGTCATGGAGGACATAATGACCCTCGAGAGTCTGCGGGGCATCGATGATAGGGGCTTCGCTCATAGAAGAATCGTCCTAGTGCCAGTCTGCCGTGGCTGCCTCAGGAAGGCAATCGCCTAACAACCCTGACGTGACACGCCTGGCTCCCATGGTCAGCACCCTGCACCTGCAGCTAGACCTTCGCGGGCTTGCGCCGGGTCGTCCCGGTTCCAACGTCTTCCCCCTTGCGCACCACCCATGACCCATCGACGAGGAAGGCCGTCCAGCCGGTGGGCTCCCCACCTGATTCGCTGGCAAGATAATGCTCGCGGGTCTTGCGATTGAACTTCACCAGCGTCGGATGGCCTGCATTGTCGACTTTCGGCGCATCGGCTAGATAGAGGAATTTCGGGTCCAACTCGGCCTTATGACGAAGTAGATCCTCGACTTTCGGAGCGCGCGTCTCTCGCACCTTGGGGTAGAGGTTGGAGGCGAGAAACACGCCGAGAGCGCCGTCGCGCAGGACGAAATAGCCGCCCTTCTCGCATGCCAGCTCCGGCATCCGGACTGGGGTCGCCTTGGGTGGAGCAGCACTGCCATTGCGCAGGAGCTTGCGGGTATTACGGCACTCCGGATAGCGGGTGCAGCCGAAGTATTTGCCAAAGCGCCCCGATTTGAGCTGCATCGGCGCCGAGCACTTGTCGCACTCGATGATCGGACCGTCATATCCGCGCAGCTTGAATTGGCCCTCTTCGACCAGCGTCCCTGAGCAATCGGGATTGCGTCCGCAGATATGCAGCTTGCGCCGCTCATCGACCAGGTAGCCATCCATCGCCGTTTCGCAGATCGGGCATCGCTTCTTGGCGAAGATCGCCTTGGCCTCCGCATCCGAGGCCTCATCTTCCTCCCCTATTGGCGCGACCGCCACCGCCTCATCTCCACTCACCAGGTTCATGGTATTGGTACAGCGCTCCTTCTTGTCAAGGTTGTAGCCAGTGCAACCAAGGAAGACGCCGGTCCTGCCGGTGCGGATGGCCATCGGGCGTCCGCACTTCTCGCACATAATCTTGGTCGGCACCGGCTCGTTGGTGCGCATGGTCTGGCTCGCATCCTGGAGCTTGGCCTTGAACCCATGGTAGAAATCGTCGAGCACACCCTTCCATTCCGACTTGGCATCGGCGATCTCGTCGAGATCCTCCTCCATCCCCGCGGTGAAATTGTAATCCATCAGATCGGGGAAGGATTCGACCAGCCGATCGGTGACGATGTCGCCAAGCTTCTCAGCGTAGAACCGGCGGTTGGCGAGCTTGACATAGCCGCGGTCCTGAATCGTCGAAATGATCGCCGCATAGGTGGATGGACGCCCTATGCCGCGCTTTTCGAGCTCCTTGACCAGGCCAGCTTCGCTGTATCGGGCTGGCGGCTTGGTGAAATGCTGGCTGGGATCGAGTTTGGCCAGGCCGAGGCGCTGTTTCAGCGCCACCTCGGGTAGCACCACATCCTCCTGCTTGATCGGCGGCTGCACCTTCTGGTAGCCTTCGAAACGGAGCACCCTGCCGCGCGCGACCAGTTCGTAGTTCTGAGCCGCGATGGTGATCGTCGAAGTCTCGAATTCCGCCGGCGGCATCTGACAGGCGACGAATTGCCGCCAGATCAGGTCGTAAATGCGGGCCTCATCGTTCTCGAGCCCGTCGATCTCGCGGTGCGCGACGTCAGTGGGCCGGATAGCCTCATGCGCCTCCTGGGCATTGGCCTTCGATTTATATGATATCGGCGCCTCGGGGACGAAGCGCGCCCCGAACTGCTCCGCGATCAGACTCCGGCATGCCGCCACCGCCTCTGCGCTCAGATTGGTGGAATCCGTACGCATGTAGGTGATATGGCCCGCCTCATAGAGACGCTGCGCCAGGGTCATGGTCTTCTTCACCGAGAATCCGAGGCGGACGGAACTGGCCTGCTGGAGCGTCGAGGTGATGAAGGGTGCACTGGGGAATGAACGCGCCGGCTTGTCATCACGCGCGACGACCGTGAAGGCCGCGTTTGCGAGGATAGCCAGCGCCTCATCGATGTGCGCCTTTGCCGTAGGCTTGAAGACTTCGCCCTTGCAGCGTACCACCTGGGCGCGCAAAGGTGCGCTTGCGGTCAGATCAGCAAAGAGCTCCCAATATTCGTCGGGGATGAACTTGCGGATCTCCTTTTCCCGCTCGACGATCAACCGCACCGCCACCGATTGGACACGACCGGCCGATAGGCCACGGGCGACCTTTGCCCACAGCAGGGGCGATACCATGAATCCGACCACGCGATCGAGGAAGCGTCGCGCCTGCTGCGCATTGACGCCGTTCATGTCGAGCTCACCGGACTTCCTGAACGCCTCCTGGATCGCCGTCTTGGTGATCTCCGAGAAGGTCACGCGCTTGAATCGCTTTGCATCGCCGCCGATGCATTCGCGCAGATGCCAGGCGATCGCCTCGCCCTCGCGGTCACGGTCGGTCGCCAGGTAGACCGTGTCGGCCTTGGCTGCGTATTCCTGCAATTCGCGCAGCACCTTCTCCTTGCCCGGGAGGACTTGGTAGCGTGCCTCCCATCCATGCTCTGGATCGACACCCATGCGTCTGACGAGGGCGGCATGGGCGCGGATCGCCTTGGCCGCGATGCGCTGGGTCTCGGTGACCTTCTTCGCCGTAGCTTTGGCCTTGGGCCTCTTCTCGCCTTCAGCCTCCTCTCCTCCGGAGGAAGGCAGATCGCGAATATGGCCAAAGCTCGACTTCACCACGAAGTCCTTGCCGAGGTACTTGTTGATGGTCTTTGCTTTGGCCGGGGATTCGACGATGACCAATGATCGGCCCATGATGCCCTGTGACCTCAATTAAGTGACGCGGTAGCGCGCCGGTATATGGCGCGAGGAATGGCCCGGTCAAGAGCGGGACGACCGGTAAGTTCTGTAAATAGCGAATGGCATAGGTCTTACAACTGTCTGCTCTGGTGACGTCGAACCGCGCTGGCGAGGGCGTGCAAGGCGATAGGCTGCCTAGGACATGAAACCTGGCGACGCCATCACCTTCCTGCGCTGGTCCGGATGGTCGGCCACCAAGGCTCTGCTGCCATCGCTGGCAGCAGGCCGCCACCGCTCCCTGGCTCATGGCGCCGCAAACTTCTCACGTCGCTCCATGACCCTCATCGCACCATGGCTGGTTGCCAATGCAGGGCTCGATGCACCATGGGCATGGTCGATCGGGGATGCCCATCACCGGCATTTCACCACGCTCGCCCACGGGCGGTTGAGGCGGGACGGTCGACCTGCCGTCAGCTTCGGCATCAATCAGCACGACCACCAACATCCCTCGCCGTGGCATTGGGATATGATTCGCCTGCTTGCCAGCCTGCTGAATACTCGGCCCCTCCAGCAGTCGCAGATGCGGTCCCTGGGAGAAACCCTGATCAGCGATTATTCGAGCACCATCGCACGCATCGCCGACGATGATGCAGAGGCCTGCCGCATCGACATCAATGGACTACCGGAATCACTGAAGCGATTGATCGAGCGCGACAGTGCGCCCGAAGCCTTCGACGCCCACCTCAGGCGGCACTGCGTCGGAGACGGCGCCCGACTCCGGCTCCGCCGGGCAAGCCGATCGGACAGCGAGCGTCAATCGTGTGCCGTGCTGGGCCGAGCGCTCCAGGATCAATTCGATGCGCGCCTGGCGGGATCGCCCGCCGTGATCGGCATGGCCCCGCAGCCAACCTCCCCCCTGCGGGAGGCCGCCCGTGCTGGCTACCTGGCGCTCGTCCGCGAAATGGACCGTTCTGGAGCGCCGCAGCTACGTCTTCTGGCGGTCCAGGAACGACCGCTCAGCGCTATCGCGCGGGTGCTTCCCGGTATCCCGTTCCCACCACGTGCGGCGATCCCCGGAGTCGTAGCGCTGTCGAACGATCCATTTAACCTGACGATCCGCATCGGTGAGCGGGCATTCCAGGCGAGGACCTACTGCCATGCCCAGCATTCCGTCCCCATTGCACGCCTCGACGCTGGCGATCTGGTCCGCTTTGCCCATCTGTGGGGCCAGCAGCTTGCCGGCTTTCACTGCGCCGGCCTCCTCCAGATGGGGGTGCCGATCGGGCCATTCGCCCACGGGGTCACCTCCGATCTGCGTCAGCGTAGGTCCGAGCTGCCGCTACGGGCGATCGCCCTCGCCCGTTTCACCTCCCACGCGCAGCGCCTCTGGTCACGGCAGCCGGCAAGCCCCTGAGGGCTGCAAGATGACGATTTCCTGACACGATCCCGCCTCCCGGCCGTATATCATTGACCAGTGCTCTCCCTCCGTCCCCACCCGCATCGCCGGCGCATCCGTCCGCCGAAACTCCGTGACCAGCCACCTTCCCGCTGAACATCCGGCCGGCTCGAAGATTCCGCACCAAGCGCGCCATCTCGTCGATCGGCCGATCGGCATACTGTCGGTCCTCGCCGCCTTGCTGGTATTGGGCGCCCTGACCCTGCCGGGCATGCGCATCAGCCTGATCCCGCCGGGTCTGCAGGCACCCTTGCTCTTCGTCACCATGAACATGGACACGGAATCGAGCCGCGAATCGCTCGAGGCCCTGACCCGTCCTGCTGAGGAGGTCCTGCGCACCCTCCCGGGAGTAAATGCCATCGACTCCCGCACCATGGGCGGGAACGTGCGCCTGATGATCTGGCCTGACCCGGAAACCCCACTCTCGGTGCTCTCGACACGCGTCTCCGACGCCCTGGACGCCAATCGCCAGCGCTTCGTCGGGCTGATCCGCAGGCCCTCGGTTGGAACCTGGTCCTACAGCGATTCCGAACCGCTAGTAGCCGCCGCCTTTGGTGCCGGGCAACTCGATATCGAAGCCTTCATCGATATCCTCGATCGGGAAATCATACCAGCCGTCACCCGCGTCCCCGGCGTGGCGAATGCGAGCCACAACCTCGACGGCAATGGCAACCTGCTGGTCTCGTTCGACCCCATCCGCACGAGCGCATCGCGGATGGATGTCGAGTCCACCGTGACCCACCTTGGGGCCGCTGCGCCATCCGCATTCACGGTCCCGACCATCAGCAATGGCATGAGGCGCGAATCGATCGTGCGCGTGCGCAGCAATGACCTGAGCACCACCGGGCTCAACGGCTTGGCCATCACCGACGGTGCGCAGCTGGCCGACGTCGCGGGAGTCACCCGCCAACCGCCCTCCTTCAACCACTGGATCATGGTCAATGGGCGGCCGGGCGCCTCGCTCAGGGTCTTCGCCGCCCCGGATGCCAATGCCTACCGCACCTCGCTGGAGGTGACCAGGGTGCTGGAGAGCGAGAGCCGTCGCCTCGGCCTGCCGATGACGATCCAGTCCGCCAACCACCGAGAGATCGAGGCCGCCGCGCATGAGCTGCTGGTCGCCGGGCTGTGGGGCGGGCTGTTCTCGGTGATCTTCCTGGTGGTGTTCCTCGGGCGGGTGCGCCTGGCCCTGATCATATGCTGCGCCCTGCCCCTCTCCATGGCCCTGGCGCTGCTGGTGATCGCCTGCCAGGACAATCGCATGAACCTCTTCACCCTGATGGGCTACCTGCTGGCGACCGGCATGGTGATCGACAATGCGATCGTAGTGGGCGAATCACTGCTGCGTGCTCGCGACGTCAGCGATCCGATCGAAAGGTCGGTGGTGCTGCGGCGGGCGGTGGCGGCGGTGGCGATGGCGATCGTGGTGAGCACCCTGACCACCATCGCGATGTTCCTGCCCATGGTGGTAATCGGCGATTCAGGCATGCGACCACTGCTGATGTCCATCGGGAAGCCTATAATCTGGAGCCTCTTCGGCAGCCTCGCGGTGGCCCTGATCGTGGTGCCGATGGCCTTCCCGCGCCTCTATCCTCGCGGCCTGGCGACCGCTCGGCGTCCATCTCGCGGGCATGCCCCCTGGCTGATAGCGGCTGAGAAGGCCTATGGCCGCGGACTTGCTTGGCTGCTGCTCAGGCCGTTGCTCGCTGGTGTGCTTCTCCTGTTCCTGGTGGTACCCGGGGTTATCGGCTGGTGGTACCTTCCGAAGGCTCCGGAGGATAGCGGAGAGGATCAGCGCCAGCTGGAACTCGAGGCACGCATCAGGGGCTCGCCCGGACGGACCGCCATTGCCGCCGCATTCGCCGATTGGCACGCGCAGCTTGAGGCCCATGCCCAGGAATTGGGCATCGTCTCGACGGTCGAGGATTTCACCCTTGAGCATGGCAGCATCAGCGTCTACCTCCAGCCCATCGATCCGCTGGGCCGCAGTAGCACGGTGATCCAGGAGCAGATCATCAGCCTGCTCACCCCGCACATCGCCGTAGCTCTCGAGGAGCACATCGACCGCGCCTTGAGCCAGGCGGTCGACATCCCCGATACCAGCGCAGCCGTCACAGGCAAGGACGCCAAGGCGACGACCGCGGCCAAGAAGGCGGAATCCCAGAACCAATGGGGGGAGAACCGCTTCGAGTTCCGCATCAATGCCCCCGATGAGGCGAGCTGCGATGAGGCGTGGACCCGGCTGCGCGCGATGCTGGCCGAGACCCCGGGCGTGATCAACCCGGGGCCGCAGCTCAACGATCCTCCGCAGCAGCTTGAGCTCGCACTCAGCTCGGACGCAGAGGAGAAGGGATGGCGGGCCGATTCGGTCGCCGCACAGGTGACCCGCTATGGTGGCACTCGTCTGCTCACGACCCTGAGCGATGGCTGGCTCCTGCGCGTGGGACCGGTAGCCGACCAATCGAGGACCATCGATCGACTGCTGTCCTCCGAGATCCGCCAGAATGACGATGCCCGTATCGATCGTCTGGAGAGCATCGTGAGCCGCAGCACGACGCCGAACCAGCTGGAGATCCGCCGTCGCGATGGCATGAGCCAGCGCATCGTCTGGTGCCTGGTCGAGAGCGAGACACGCGAGAAGCTGATTGAACGCATGCCGCTGCTGGCCGTGCAGGCCGATCTGCCCTCGGGCACCTCGGTGACGCTCAGCCACTGGGATCAGCATATGCGCGAGAGCCAGGCGTCCCTGATCTTCACCATGTACATCTCGGTGGGGATCATCTATCTGCTCATGGGTATCCTGTATGAATCCGTGGTGGCGCCCCTGGCATTGATGCTGACCGTGCCACTGGCCATCGTCTTCGTCATCGCCGTCTTCAAGGCCGTCAAGATGCCGGTCGACCAGATGGCCTATCTCGGCCTCTTCCTGCTCGTCGGGATCGTGGTCAATCACGGCGTCGTGCTTGTCGACCGCATACGCAAGCGCGTCCCGATGCCCCGACTCGATCAGGGGCTGTCGTCGGCCGTATGGCAGCGCCGTCCCATGCTTGCGATCGCCGCCGCCGCCCGCAACCGCTTCACCCCGGTGCTGCTGACCAGCCTCACGACCATCGCTGGCGCCGTGCCGATGGCCTTCAGCCATGGCCGGCTCAATAGCACGCCGATCTGCGGCCTGGGCAGGGCCCTGGCGCTCGGCCTGACCTGCGCGCTGATCTTCACCCTCGTCATCGTGCCGATCGTCTACCACTGGCTCGGGGCGGCCCGCGCGGGCTTCCTGCGCCTGGCGCGAAGTCTGTAAGCGACGAAGATGCCGGCAACAATGACATCAGCCGAAAGTACTCCCTACGTGACGCGCATTCCCGCCTGTCCGCTCATCGTCGCGCTCCTGGCGCTGGCCCCGGTCACTCGCACGGCGAGCCAAGACCAGCCACCTCCGGCGCCGGTCCCGCAGCATTGGCTCTCGCCGCTGATCGCCTCCTCGCTCACCCTGGCTCGGCAGCAGCCGCTGGTGGTGATCGCCCTGAGGGAGGAGCAGCGCAGCTCACTCGCCGTGGCCCAGGTCGAATCGCGCTGGGGACCGACCTTCAACCTCAATACCACCGTCGATGAGGATCACCGGCTCAGCAACAGCTTCGTCGACGGCTTCGGCATCGTCCGCGATCGTACGACCACCGCCACGGCAGGCATCACCCAGAATCTCGATACCGGCACCGCGGTGACCATCCAGAGCGGGAGCTCGCGCGCCGATACCACCAGCGCAGGCGCCATCTATGACACCTTCTACACCAGCAGCGTGCAATTGATGGTCACCCAGTCCCTGCTCCAGGGCAATAGCAGGGAAGCCAATCTCGCAGATCTCTATACCGCCCGCGATCAGCTGGCCGGGAATCGCGAGGTCACGCTGCAGAACATCGAGAGCCAGCTCGAGGGACTCGGGGAGGATTGGCTCAATTACGCCCAACGGGAGAGCGAGGTCAAACTGCGCAAGAGCCGCCAGGCGTCCTCACAGCACAACCTCGAGACCGGCGAAGAACGGGTCAAGCAGGGACTTGACCGCAAGCTCAGCGTGCTGTCCCTGCGCCGTGATATCGCCATCCAGGATGCCGCCTTGAGCACCGCGGAACGGGCCCGGTCGACCGTCCTCGAGCGCCTGGCGGTGAGCTGGCCGGGGCTCAATGTCCCTGACGGCAAGGACCTGCCAGCCACACCCATGACCTATGAACCGCCTGCCGTCAGCTACGCCCAGACCCTTTCCGGTCACGCGACCCTGCGGCGGATCTCGCTGGCAGCCCGTATTCTCGGTGTGGCCCAGAACAACGCCCTCGACCGGCTCGACCTCAGCGTCACGCTCGGCAAGATCGGCACCGATCCTACCATGGACCGCGCCTGGAGCGATATCTCGAACCATCAGACCTATGAATGGACGGTCGGACTGAACTATATCCACCATTTCGGCGCGGACCTCAACCGCCTTGAACTGACACGTGCCATGCTTGCCCTGGAGCAGAGCAAGCTCCAGGGCGATGCCGATGAACGCGCCTGGCACACTCAGGATATCGCCTTGCGGCTCGCCCTCAAGGATGCCAAGGCCACCGTCGAGGAGCAGGAGAGGATCTACGCCGCCTATCATGAAGAGGCGCGGCTGACCCATATCCAGGCCGATAGCGGACTGATCAGCGTCAAGGATTATCTCGACATCGAGCAGCAGGTCACCGATGCCCAGATCAGCGTCCTGCAGGCCCGTATTGATGTGCTGCGGGCAGAGCTGCGCTTGCGCGCCCAGGAAGACAGCCTGCTGGAGCTCCTGCCCAAATGAGCCATCCCATGCCTTCCCGAACCAAGCCTGCGTTCATCACCTGCGTCGCCCTGGCAGGTGCGGCGGCGATCATGTATGCGCTCATCTCCGGCTGCGGCATTCAGGCCGATGGTGCTGGCGATGATACCGACAAGAAGAAGGGTCCGACGGTCGCGCTGCCGGTTCGCACCACCGTCGCCAAGGGCGGGGTGGTGGTCGAGGCGCTCTCGGTCCAGGGACGCCTCGAAGTGTGGCGCCACGAGCTGCTCACCGTACAGGCCGCCGGGATCATCGGTCAGCTCCCGTTCCAGTCCAACCAATCGGTGAAGGCCGGGGATGTCATCGCCCAGCTCTCGCCGACACCCGAGGATGAGGACGGCGAAGCGCGTTCGCACGCAAAGCTCGAACGTGCCAGGCGAGATCTCATGCGCAGGGAGAATCTCGCCAAGAGCGCTCCTGAAACCATCAGTTCCATCGACCTCGATGCCGCGCGCGACCTGCTCGCCGATGCCGTGCTCGACCAGGCGATGTACCATGAGCGGCAGATCAAACGACGCATGGTTGCGCCTTTTGATGGCGTCCTTATCAACCTGACCGGCACCGTCGGGCAACGCGTCGATGCCGGATTCCTGATCGGAGAGGTCCTCGATACCAGCCGCTACCGGCTCGGCCTCGATGTCCCAGAAACCAATCTGCGGCGGATGAAGGACAACCAGGCGGTCGAAATCACCGCCTTGGCTGACGGCGTGGTCGCCGATGGCGTCATCTCGATCCTGCCCCATGCCATCGACATCGTTAAGGGGAGCGGCCACGTCCTGGTCGATATCGCCAAGCCGCCGTCGAGCTGGCGCCCTGGCGGATTCGTCACCGCCCGCCTGGTCCTGGGCACCACCGCCGCGGATCTGGTGGTCTCTCGCGACTCCGTGCTGTTTCGCGAGAACCGCCCGTATGTCTGGGTTGCAGAGGAGCACGAAGGCAAGCTGGTGGTGCGCAGGGCGTGGGTCGAGCAAGGCCCTGGCGATCCCAGCCGTGTGAGCATCATCAAGGGCATCAACCCCGGCGACCAGGTGGTAACGGAAGGGATGTCCGGACTCAGCGATGGGCTTCCGGTTGTGCTGCGCACAGATGAGGTGAGTGCAGCCGCTGCACTGCCGCACGGAGTGGAGCCAGCGAAGTGATGACGGCCATGGCCAGCAGCGCCTGGTGCGCCCTGACGCAGCAGCCTCACCGGCCCATACCATGCTGAAGCGCATCATCAGCCGCCCCATCGGTGCGTGCTTCATCGCCCTGTCGATGGCCTTGCTCGGCGTCATGGCCCTGCACCAGCTGCCGGTCGCCTTGTTGCCACCGGTCGAGCTTCCGGTCATCACCGTCCGCTGCGACAAGGCCGGCTCTTCGGCCATCGAACTGGAGGATCAGCTGCTCCGGCCGCTCGAGCAGGCGCTCAGCACCGTGCCCAGCCTGACCAGCATGGAAGGCCTGGCCAATACCGGCTCAGTCGAGGTGCGGCTGTCGATCCGCGCCGATGCCGATCTCGAGGCCATCACCAACCGCCTGCGCGAGCGGCTCTCCGGCATCCCCCTGCCGGTCGGTACCGATCCACCCCGTGTGCTGCGCTACGATCCGAGCACTGAACCCCTGATGCGCATGATACTAGAGCCGGTCCCCGGCGGACCGGACTCCACCACCCTGGCGGCGATCGCCCGCGATGAGTTCACGCCCCAAGTCGAAGGCCTCTCCGAGGTCGCCTCGGTCCGCTTGCGGGGAGGGCGAGAGGTCGAAGTGCGGATCATCCCCAACCCCGCGCGCATGATCGCCGCCGGTCTGACCGGTGTCAGTCTCGAGGCTGCCGTGCGTGGCGCGGTGAGCAGCCGCTCGGTCGGTACCGTCGCTGATCAGGAGGGTTTGAGGCAGGTGCGCCTGCGCGGGTCGACGATCCGTCCCGATGACTTCACCCGCATCCTGATCGCTCCCGGCATCACCCTCGGCGATGTGGCCACGGTCGATCAGGTCCTCGCCGAGCCGCAGGAGCTCGCGGTTTCCCTCCAGCCCAGCCGTGGTCGGAACGACTCGGCAGCAGAGGGTCGCGCCAACGATCTGCAGACCAGCGAATCCATCCTGGTGGAGATCCTCACCCAGGCCGATGCCGGCCTGGTCTCGGCTTCCGATGCGGTACGCGAGCGCATCGGGCTGATCGCCCACCCCACCGGTCCGGGCAGCTGGAACTACAGCGGCGGACGGCTCACCCTGCTTACCGATCGCTCCGAGGCCGTTCGCAATGCCATCGGCGAGGTGAAATCGGCCACCATCGAGGGGGCGATCCTGGCCTGGCTGGTGATCCTGGTCTTCCTGCGGGCGATCAAACCTTCCCTGATCGTCTTCCTGGCCATACCCCTTTCAGTGGTGGGAACCTTCCTGCTGATGTCGCTGACCGGGGTCGGGCTGAACCTCATGAGCCTCGGCGGCTTGGCCCTCGGTGTCGGCATGCTGGTGGATACCGCGATCGTGGTCCTGGAGGCCGCCGATCGGGTGGGTGGACCGGGGCATCACGACGGGCCAGCCCGCACCAACGCGATCGCCATCGGCGTTGGCGAGGTCGCAGGCGCGGTGGTGGCATCATGCCTCACCAGCGTCGCCGTGTTCGTACCGCTGGCATTCCTGCCCGGTGTGCTGGGCAGGCTGTTCTATGATCAGGCCTTTACGGTGTCCTCCAGCCATGTGGTCAGCTTGGCGGTGGGACTCGGACTGGTGCCGACCCTGCTGGCGCTGCCATCCTTGACGCGTCATCATCGCCCGCTCTCCTACTGGTGGCCGTTATGGCGGGAAAGCGATCACCGCATGGTGACGCGCCTGACCCTAGCCGTTGTCGCCCTGGTGCCATGGCTCCTGGTGCTGCTGCTGCGCGCTGCGGCTGCGGCCACCTCCGTGCTGCTGTCAGGATTGGCCATCATCCTGCGCGTGCCGATCAGGCTCGTCGATTACGGCTGCGCCGTCCTGCTGTCTTCCATCGAGCGGATCTACAGCGTCATGCTCGACATCGTGCTCGCCAGGCCCGCCCTCGGCCTCATCGGTTTCGCCATCGCGCTGACCCTCGGGCTGGCCTTCATCCCACGCCTCCCGGTGCGGGTCATGCCGCCGAGCCTGTCGACCCGCTTCACCCTCACCATCGAACTGCCACGGGGTCGCAGCGTCGACCAGAGCGCCAATTGGGCCGCCGACTTCCTCGCCTACCTGCGCGGCCGGCGACACGACCTGGATGCCGTGGCATTGGCCGGCGAGGACGAACGCTACGCACCCAGCCTGACCCGGCGACAGGCCTATGAGATGCAGCTGGTGATCACCATCCGGGAGCGCGCCCACGACCAAGCGGGCGAACGCCTGTTCCTCAACGAGCTTGAGCATCAGGCGCTCGCGCGCGGGGCGGTCGCCGCCTCCGCCGCTGTTCCCCCCCTGATCAATCTCGGTCTCGGCTCCAGCGACGCCCTCTCGATCGCCATACGCGGAGCCGATGCCGAGACCCTGCGACACATCGCACTCGATTACGCAGCGCGACTGCGGGTCGCCGGATGCCGAGGTGTTCAGACATCGGCGACCGCCTCCGCCGACGAGGTCCTGGTGATCCCTGATGACGGCAAGCTGCTGGAAGCCGGTCTGACGCTCGATCAGATTCAGGCTGCCATCGCTGCCGCCGCAGACATCCATGAGATCACCGGCTTCATCCCCCGCTTCAGCGACAAGCAAGTGTCGACCAAGACCCTGCCCATACGCGTACGTGGACCGCTTCGCGAGGGGGCTCCGGAAGCCCTTGAGAACCTCAACCTTGGCACTGCCGCCAAGCCCATCCCCTTGTCGCGCATCGCCACCATCACCCGGTCGCCAGGCGACGGGCTGATCGTGCGGCACAACGGCAGCCGGGTGGCGACGCTCAGCGCCGCCGCCTTGCCTCCCGATCGAAGCGCTCATCAGCTGATCGCGGAGCTGCAGCGCGCCTCCCCCCTCCCTGCCGGGTATGAGCTGGTCGGCAGCTCGGTCGAAACCGTTACAGAGAACAGCCTCAGCGCCATGGCGGGCATGCTCGCACTCTCGGTCTTCCTGGTGCTGGTGGTCATGGCGGTGCAATTCGAGAGCCTCGGGCAGCCGCTGTTGGTCATGCTCGCCGTTCCCATGGCCGCAGCCGGTGCCTTCCCGGCACTGTGGCTGTTCGGTCATGGCTTGGATGTGATGAGCGGCATTGGATTGGTAGTCCTGGTCGGTGTCGCGGTCTCCAATGCCATCGTCCTGGTTTCGACGGTGAATCTGCGACGGGAGCAGGGTCTCAGCCCCAAGCAGGCGATCGCGCGTGCAGGTCGCGAACGGCTGCGTCCGATCCTTATGACCACCGCCACCTCCGTCCTGGGCCTGCTGCCGCTGGCCGTCGGATGGTCGATACATTATGATTGGCCGCCCACGATATCGGCAGGGGAGGCGGTCGAATTGCGCGCTCCCCTCGCCATAGCGGTGATGGGCGGGCTGTGCTCCTCGACCCTCCTGGTCCTGCTCTCGCTGCCTTCGGTGCTGCTCCTGGTGTCGCGCGAACGCACCATCAGACTTGCCGATGGCCGAGGCCATCCTCCGCCGGTGTCAGGCTCGCCTCCGCCAGGGACAGTGCCCTGAAGCGACCTCCTCCTCTCACTGACGCGGCCGGTGCACCGTCCGCTGCGGCATCAGCGGACCTCCCCGACTGATGGGATCTATCATGCCCGACAAGGCCTACCGCCATCAACTGGTGCGCGATCTCCAGTGGCTGATCTCCAGTCCGCCACTCCTGGATGATGGCGTTCCCGGATTGCCTCAGCCTCCGCCACGCTGGCTCGAGCAGGTGGCGGCCGAAACCCTGCCATGGCTCGACGCCCTCGATCGCGATTGCACTGAGCTCGACGCCTGGATGGGGCGCCATCGCACCCGCCGCCTCGGCCATCATGCCGAGGCCCTGGTCGCTTTTTGGCTGATGCGTCATCCCGGCATCACCGTCCATGGCCTGCGGGTGGCGGTCGGTGACCGTGGCGTAACGCGCGGAGACCTCGACCTGCTGTTCAGCTGCGCTAGCCGACACCAGCGCGTGCATTGGGAGATGGCGGTGAAATTCTACCTGGGCGCCCCGCCGCAGCCGGCATGGGAGCACTGGATCGCCCCCGATCCACGTGACAACCTGGCAACCAAGCTGCAGCGCATAATCGCCCATCAACTGCCTCTCGGCCGCCACCCGATCGCCAACCAGGGCGCCGCACAGGCGACCCATTCCGAAGCGTTCCTCAAGGGCTGGCTCTTCTACCCGGCCGAGCTCAACTGGCGCTCCTGCCCGTCGGCGCCGGCGCATGCGCATCCGCGGCATCGGCGAGGCTGGTGGCTGCGGCATGGCACAGCCGATGCGCCGCAAGCCGCGCGCGCCTCCCGCTATCTGGTACTGCCACGGCTGGCCTGGCTGTCGCCCGCGCGCTGCCCGCGCGGGCGCCATGCCGGCCTCCTCTCCGGGCGGGAGCTGCAGGCGGCGCTGGCTCGCCATTTTGCCGAGCATGTGCACGGCGCCATCATCGCCGAGGTGCAGAGCGACAGCGAAGGCTGGTGGGCCGAGGTCGCCCGTGGCGTGGTCGTGCATCCGCTCTGGCCCGGCCATGCCGACCCGGGCGGCGGCGATGCAGAGGCTAGCCTGCGCTAGTGGATGAATGGGTCATCGTCATCCCCGGGGGATTCCCAGAAGTGGAAATTCCTCAGATATTCCGCCAATGCCAGGTTGTGGGCAGAGGCCTCAGTGACCCAGGCGTGAGCGCGTTCAACCAGCTGGCGCTCCCGCTCGACGCTGATCTGTCCAGCCAGTACGCGCGTGCGCAGGAAGACGAAATAGGTATCGAGCACATCGCATTGGCAGTAATCATCGATCCGCTCGCGCTCCCCACGCTCCCAGAGGTCTTGGACCATGCTGCCCTTGGTATCCATCTTCCCCGGCTTGCCGAGCAGGATGGCGCAGAGATTGAGTCCACCTTGGACCTGGGCTGCCCCCTGATTGCCGATGAAATCCTGCAGGTCGAGGTGCGCCGCGGTATTGAAACGATTGCGCGGCTGCTGGTATTGGCTGCCAGTGGCATTGAACCAGTTAGGTACCGGGACGCCATAGCGGTACGCGGACAGTTCGAGCACCGGAAGGTCGAAGCCCCGGCCATTGAAGGTGACCAGGGTCGGCTGGCCGTAGGCCGTCCAGCCCTTCCAGAACTTGCGCGTGATGACCTGCGGCCGGAATTTGGGCCGATCCAGGGTGGTGACCTCCATCAGCGCGAAATCAGCAGCCACCTTGGCGATCGCCACGGACACCGGGACATGGAATGTTTGGGGGATGAAATCGCTCTTCCCGCCGCTCTTGTCGAGCAATTCGCTGCGCTGCTTCGCGACCGCTTCAGCCGGAGTGAGCGAGACATCCTCCGGATAGCGCACCCGCTGCACCAGGCGTCCATCGACGACAGTCTCGACATCGAAGACCAGGAAGGCCGGCTTGTCACTCATGTCAGGAGCCTAGCGCCCAGACTGCGATCACAACCTGGCCACGGCCAGTCTCGGCGTCCGATAGCGTGGCCACGTGGTCGAGACGGGCATGAGTCGCCGTACCTGATTGCCAGGACTAGAGCCAACCCATGGCGCTCTGGTCAGCCAGCCGCCAGTGACAGGGTGCGTCGATCAGGCTCGCATCGGTCAGACGTGGTGATCCAGCGTCGTTGGAGCCCCGATGCCAGCACCACCCGTATCCCCGGTCCAGCCACGGGATGGTGACTTGCTAGGCATCATTTATCGACATCATCACGCCATTGAGGGTTGAAATCGGCAGAGAACGGATCACAATGTCAAAGCTCAGACGAAAAAGGCAGGCAGGAGACCTCTACGCGATGTATAATCCGGTATGATTCTTGCCGCTCCCGAGCAGCCGACATGCGCTACGGTTGGTGCCGCCGGACTCCTGCTGCGCCGCCTGGTGGACAGCGAGAGCCGCTGGCTGCTGCTGAAGGCGAGCAAGCACGGGGAATGGGGATTCCCCAAGGGCCATCAGGACGATGGCGAGACGCCGTTGCAGACCGCGATCCGGGAATGCGCCGAGGAATGCGGCATCGGCCTGGTCGCCATCGAAGGCCCACCGCTTGAGGCGACCTATCTGCTGCCCAATGGCCGTGCCAAGCGCGTCGTCTACTTTCCCGCCCTGACCAGCGAGACCCATGTGCAACTCAGCGATGAGCACCTCAGCCATGCATGGCTGAGCGCTGACGGCATCCTGCAACGTCTCGGCCACGCGAACCTGGTGCTGCTGTTCCGCGCCTATCTCCACACCTTGTCTCGCTGAATGGTCTCACTGCTATTTTACGAATCGACCGCGGACGCAGGTCCGACGGTCACCCGCGATGGGCTCGAGGATCACCTCGCGGCCGCACCGGGGGTCGAGCTCGATGGTGCCTGGCGGGCTGCCTACCGTTCAGGCCGCTGGCGCGATCCGGCGACCGGAGCCTCATGCACCATCGACCTGGGCAACCCGCCGATAGACGACGATCCGCTGCATCCGCCCCGCACCTATGATGGCTGGCGGGAGGCCGGACTGACGATCGGCATCCCGCTTTCAGGTCCCCATTGGCTGTGCGTCGAGGCGCTGCAATTCGTCGAAGCCATCCTCCACCACCTGCCACACCTGCGCGCCCTCGACAGTGAGGATACCGAGCGCGGGACGGCCGAGGGACCGGGAACCTGGAACCGTCCACGCGTCCTCGCCAGCTGGGAGCGGCAGCATGCGGTGCAGTACCTCGGCCGCACCGATGCCTGGCGCATGAACCGGCTCTCCAGTGTCTGCGTCTGGCGCTATCGCCGTGAACGCGCCGCTGGAAGCCGCGATCACCCGGCGCTGCAGTGGCCGGAGGCCCTCGCCCTGCTCGACAACGACGGCCCAGTGGTCCGCAGCGGCGCCTTCTGGCACGATCCGTCGGTCCCCCTGGCCCTGCCGCCGGTCGAGGTGCTGGTGATCGCGCACGGCCCGCGCAGCGGCGTGCTGATCGCAGCCGACCTGGCACTCGCGGCCAATCCCACCCCCCTCTCCTTGGCCAATGCCGCGGTCATCGAGCCGAGCGCGGCGACCCTCGCGGTATTCACCCACGGGGTTCTGCTGCCGATCTCGCGCTTCCGCGCACTCGGCGATCTGGACTGGTCCGATTAGCCCACCGTGGCGACCCGGACGATGACACATCTGCGCCACGCATGGGATCGCACACTGTTGGGAGTGCCATCGGCTGTACAGGCTTGCATCCCTGCAACGACGGCCGGACAGTGGAAGCAATGAGCGCGACGTTCGTCTGCCCCCATTGCAATGCCAGTTATCCGCGCAAGCCCGTCCTGGTCGGTCGGGCGGTGCGTTGCACGACCTGCAAGAATGCCTTTCGCCTGCGTGAAGATGGCATCGCCGATGCCATTGAGATGCCGGGCTCAACCGCACAGCAGACGCCCGAGCCCCCTCCTCCCGCAGCCGCGAGCAGCCCGCTGGCGCCCAGCGCCAAGCCACCCGCTGCAGCAGTACCGAGCCGACCGATCATCCCCCTGACCTTGCCACCAGGGCTGGCAGGGCCGCCGAAGGCCAAGTCCGCAGCGCCGGCCGCATCCTCCTTTGCCAGCGATAAAAGGGACGTCGAGGTGGTCGAGATCGACGAGCGACCGGCACCGCCCGCACCGCCGCCCGCCGCCCTCAAGGCGAAACCGTCGGCGGCGAAGGCGGGTGGTGCCGGAACCGCCACCGTCTCCCGCTCGGGCGAACCGGGCAAGACGCGCGGCTCGGAGATCCTGACTGCCCAGCAGCAGGATGTCCGCCGGGCCATGGCCGCCACGCTGGCGAACTCGATGACTGCGGCGTTGCAGGCCGAAACGCTCAAGAACGAGCAACAGAGCGCCAAGCCCACCAAGACCCCCAGCGAAGGCCGGGTCGGCAAGATCGGACCAGCGATCCTCACCGGAGAAGGGGTGCGGATGGCCCGCTTGCGGCTCGCCTGGTGGCTTATCGCCATCGGACTCATCGCCAGCATAGGCGGTTGCAGCTGGCTGATAATGCACCGCAATCCGCGCCAGCAGGCGCTCGATTTCTACAGCAGCGCGGTCACCGGGGCACGCAATCGCACTGATCGCATCGGCGGCATCCAGGAGCGTGCATGGCTGATCGGCTTGCCGCCGGCCAATATCGGCGTGCCGGCAATGTCAGATCTCTCAGATGCCCATATCGGCCCAGTACGGACCTACCGCTTCAGCGTCGCCAAGGCGCTCTTCGATCAGGTCAACGGCATGGTCATCAGCCCGCGCGTGCCGCTGTGGATGCCCAAGGCGGCGCAGGCCGAACTGGAGGCCAGGCTGGTCGAAGGCCTGAGTGTGCAGAAGCAGGTCGCTGCCATCCTCCAGCTCAATAAGGGGGCGATCGACTACCGCGACTGGAAATCGCGCCTTGAGGCTGCCGGATTCGGCACCGAAGGCGCCGATGCCATCGATCTGCTGCTGCGCGGGCGGACCAAGGCAAGCGGCGAGAACATCTATGCCGCGCGCTTCCTGGCCGGGAAGCTGCCCGATGCCATCGAGATCGTCTCCTTCGCCGGGCGGAAAGGCAGCCTGGTTATCAGCCGCTCGCAAAGCTACGAGCAGCGCACCGTGCAATATCAGGGCGTGCTGCTGCACTTTGTCGGCAAGGATTGGCCGCAGGAGTGGCGGGTGCTCACAATCTCCACTGCCATGAACGCCCAGCAATAGCGCGCGGCGCCACACCTGGCTCAGCCATGTGCGTGGCGCCGCTGCTGGCACACTCAGGCGCGGCCGGACTGGGCCTTGGCTCCGTCGCCACCAACGACATTGGCGAGCAGATCCTGGACCCGGCGTGCGAACGATGCGGGATCGGCAATCTTGCTGCCCTCGGCGAGCAGCGCCTGGTCGCGCAGAATCTGCAGATAACCGCCCAGCTGGGCCTGATCGCCCTGGGCATGCAGTGCCTGCAGGCGCTGGATCAGGGGATGATCAGGATTGAGCTCGAGGGCCCGCTTCTGCTTCGGCACCGGCTGACCCATTCGCTTCATCAGCTCCTCCATCTGCGGCGAGATCCCATGCTCCTCGCCGACCAGGCAGCAGGGGCTGTCGGTGAGCCGGTGGGAGAGGCGTACCTCATCCACCTCCTCCCCGAGGGACTGCTTGCAGAAGCCGAGGAAATCCCCGTAGCTCTTGCTCTTCTCGCCGATGGCCTGCTTCTCGTCCTCGCTCGCGAGGTCGTCGCCGCCCTTGGCGACGCTGATCAGCTTGTGCTTGTCGAACTCATGCACATGGGAGACCACCCATTCATCGACCGGATCGATGAGGAACAGCACCTCGAAGCCCTTGCGCACGAAGCCTTCGAGATGAGGACTGGCCTTGGCCGCGTCCAGCGACGGGGCGGTGACGTAGTAGATCGCCTGCTGACCCGCCGGCATGCGGCGGACGTAGTCCTCCAGTCCGGTCTTCGCCGGCTTGGCCGACTCGCCCTCTGCAGCCGGCCTGATCGTCCAGGTGGACTGGTGGCGGGCAAGTCGCTGGATGCGATCGCGGTTCTCCTGGTCGACGACCAGTCCTTCACGCAGGATCGCGCCGAAGCTCTCATCGATCGACGCCCACGCCTGCTTCTCGGCCTCGTCGTTCGAGGATGCGAGCTTCAGCAGGTGGTCGAGCAGCCGCTTGACCAGGTGCTTGCGCAGCTTGGCCACCGTATCCTGCTGCTGCAGGATCTCACGGCTGACATTCAGCGGCAAGTCATCGCTGTCGACGATGCCGCGGACGAAGCGCAGGTAATCGGGAAGCAGATCCTTGCAGTCATCCATCACGAAGACGCGCCGGACATAGAGTCCAAGTCCGCGGCGATCGCGATCGAACAGGTCGAAGGGCTTCTCCTTCGGGATGAAGAGCAGAGCGGTGAACGACAGCGTGCCCTCGACGGTGAAATGCAGGCGCGTCGCCGGAGCATCATACTGCTTGCAGGCCGACTTGTAGAAGGCTTCGTACTGCTCGTCGGTGATCTGGTCCTTGGCCCGGGTCCACAAGGGCTGACCGGCGTTGACCTGTTCTGGTTCCGCCGTGATCCCCTTCTTCTTATCCTCATCGGTCACGAACTTGGGCAGCGTGATCGGATAGGCGACATAATCGCTGTACTTCTTGATCAGCTCACGCAGCTTCCAGTTCTCGGCAAAGTCCTTGGCATCCTCCTTGAGGTGCAGGACGACTGAGGTCCCGCGCGCGGCACGGCTGATGGCCTCGGTGCTGAAATTGCCATCCCCGGTGCTCTCCCAGCGTACCCCGGCATCGCTGCCCAGGCTCGCCGAACGGCTCTCCACCACCACACGGTCGGCGACCATGAAGGCAGAGTAGAAACCCACGCCGAACTGCCCGATGAGGTTGGCGTCTTTGGCCTGCTCGCCGCCGAGGCCCTGCAGGAACGCCTTGGTCCCCGACTTGGCGATCGTCCCCAGGTGCTCGACTGCCTCGCCTTCGCTCAGCCCGATGCCATTGTCGGTGATGGTCAACGTGCGCGCCTCCTGGTCCGCCCGCACATCGACGTGCAGTTGGTCGTCGCCGCGCAGGAGCTCGGGTTTGGTCAAGGCCGTGAAGCGCAGCTTGTCGCACGCATCCGAGGCATTGGAGATCAGCTCGCGCAGGAAGATCTCGCGCTCCGAATAGAGGCTGTGGATCATCAGGTGCAGGAGCTGGGTGACCTCGGTCTGGAACGTGTGCTGAGTCATGGGATTCCTTGTGGCGGCGATACGGGTCAAACTGACGCGATCTGGCCGTGCATTGGCATCATATGCAATCGGGATGCCAAGCTGCCCAGCCGAGCACCACGAATCAGGGGCACAGATCGGCCACCGGGGCCTGGGACTCCGGCCCAGCCCAGTCCCACAGGTAGAGCGCACGGTCGTGCTCGTCATACGCTGCCCAGCGGCCTGCCTCGACGGTCGCAGCACCCAGGTTCAGGAGGCAGTGCGCCCGACGCTGCCCGGGACCAGGCGAGAACCAAACGGGCAGGCTCGCCGGGATGCCCGGAATAGCCGCAAATCCCCAGCGCCCGAGCGGGGGAGGGGCGTCGGGATCAAGCCGACGCAAGGGGACTTCGCCGGCCACCGCCCAGGCCTGATCGGCCGTCAGGCCATGAAGGACAAGGAGGTAGCGATGGCGGTGGTTCACCGGGTAGAGCGCCGCATCGATGGAGGTGAGTCCGCTGGGCAGTCGCTCAGGGGGCAGACCGCAGGCCGATGGGGGCATGCCCACCGCGCGTATCCAGCCATCGGAACCCAGGGTAGCCGGCCTGGTGCGGCAGGCGATCTCCATGGCAGTGGCGAACTCATCGGCCATCGCCAACGCCACCGGCGCCGGGCGCGCAGGGTGCACGTCGGATCGCATCCACTGCCAGAAGTGCAGCGTCATGGTCGCCGCATCGTAATTGGCGAACAGTCCGGCTGATTGCTCACCGGTGAGGTGCTCGTAGATGCGGCTGCGCAGACCGGTCGGATGCCACCAGGCCGGGACCGCGAAGGGGTCGCCCGCCGTCCTCCCCCACGGCCAATCTTCAGGCGGCACGTCCTGCAACGGACGTCGGCTCCCCACCGGAAAGCGGAACAGCGCGTCCACTTCTTCGGGGGCAACATGGCAGCGGACAAAGGTCACGGTTCCGCGCTCATCCTGGAACACCCGCACGCTGATGGCACTCCAGCTGTGGGGCTCCTTGCCGGAGAGATGGAAGCCATGCCGCTCCAGTTCGGCAGGCGAGACCCCCTCGAGGAGGATGTCGGGCAGGAGGTTGCGGCCATGGCCGGAGGCATCGCCAGAGAGGTGCCATCCGACCGCCACCGCACCGATGAGGATGCCGCAGCCGATGGTCACCGAGAGGACCAGCAGCTGCGCGGGAGTCCGGCGGTGTGCCATGGCCCATATCGTAGCGTCAGACGCCGCCACTCCAGGCCAAGCGCAGGCAGTTGGCACGGCCGGTGGCAGCGGTCTGGGGTGGGTGCGGGCGGAGATTGCATGGGCACCGCCCCGGCGATCATGCCGGCATGCTGCCAGCCCTGGTGGACACCCACTGCCACCTCACCCACCCGCGCTTCGCTGATGACCTCGAGAGCACCATCGGTCGCGCACGGGCGGCCGGGGTCGCGCAGGCGATCACCATCGGCACCAGTGTTGCCGACGCGCGCCGCTGCCTGGATTTGGCGAGCGCGCATCCCGGCTTCCTGCATTGCGCCGCCGGCATCGATCCGCATGCCGCCCATTGCGCCGGGGCCGGCTTCGCCGCCGAACTCACCGAACTGGAAGCACTGCTGCGCACCGGCTCTTTCTCCGCCCTCGGTGAGATCGGTCTGGAATACTACCACCGCCTCGACGAGAGGGACCGCCAGATCGCCAACCTCGAGGCCCAACTCGACCTCGCCGAGCGCCTCGACCTGCCGGTGGTGATCCATTCCCGTGATGCCCATCCCGATATGCTGACCGTGCTCGCACGCCACCCTGCCTGCCGCGGAGTGATCCACAGCTTCACCGGGACGCCTGCGGACGTGCAGGCCTTTCTGGCCCTGGGCTGGTATCTGAGCTTCAACGGCATGGTGACCTTCAAGGCCAATGACATCCTGCGCGCCGCGCTCGGAGTGACCCCGAACGACCGCCTGCTGATCGAGACCGACAGTCCCTACCTCGCGCCCGTCCCCCTGCGTGGAAAGCGCTGCGAACCTGCCTTCATCACCCATACCCTGAATTGCATCGCCGAAGTGCGTGGCCAGCGGGTGGAGGACCTGGCGGCATGGACCACGCGCAATGCGCAGCTGCTCTTCCGGCTGCCGGTCAGCTTGCCGGCGTGAGACCTACTCAGCGCGCGGAATCAGCTTGAGATTGCGCAGCAGGGCCTCGAGCCGCGACATCTTGAGCGGCTTGACCAGGTATCCATCGCACTGTCCGTGGAAGGCGCTGCGGACATTCTCATAGTCGCCCAGGGCGGTGGTCATGACGATCTTCGCCCCCCACCCCTGCAGCAGGCCCGCCCGGACTTCCATCTCGCGAATGAAGCTCAGCGCACGACGCCCGTCCATGACTGGCATCATGATGTCCAGGAAGATGGCATCGTAGAGCTCGCCGCTCTGGAACGCCTTCTTCACCGCCTCGATCGCCTCGACTCCGGTGATGGCGACCTCGCAGCGACCGTGCTTCTCGAGCGCCTTGAGCAGGAATTTCCGGCAGGTCTCATCGTCATCGACGATCAAACTACGCATGGATGGCCCTCGCGGCGAATGCGCTCCTGGGTGACACTATTTGTCATGATGTGAGCATACACCCGCTTATTCGCCACGTCCACCCCCGACGCCGATGAGCTCGACTGGCGATCGGGCTATCCTCCCGCATCCGCATCGAGGCAGCGGGTGCTGGCCCATGCCCGCAGCTGTGCGATCCGTTCGGCCATGGTGACCGACAAGGGCGTCGAGGAACGCATCGCCGCCAGCACATGGGAGCCTGCCAGGGCCGCCCCCTCGGCATGTGCATCGAAGCAGGCGGCCACGATGGCCTGCTCGATCTCAGCCCCGCTGCGCCCCGCGGCGGCATGCGTCAGATCGTCGATGGCGAACTGCTGATGCTCGAATCCGCGCTTGGCCAGATGGATGCGGAAGAGCTCGGTGCGCACCTCCTGGCTTGGGAGATCGACGAAGAAGATCTCGTCGAAGCGCCCCTTGCGCAGCAGTTCCGGCGGGAGCGCCTCGATGTCATTGGCAGTGGCCACCAGGAATACCCGGGCTGGACGCTCCTGCATCCAGGTCAGCAGGCTGCCGAACATGCGCTGCGACAGCCCACCATCGCTGCTGCGGCTCGACGCGGATGCGAACGCCTTCTCGATCTCGTCGATCCACAGAACCGCGGGCGCCATCGACTCCGCCTGGTGCAGGGCCTCGCGCAGCCGCCGCTCGGATTCGCCGACATAGCGATCGTAGAGCACCCCGGCATCCAGGCGCAGCAAGGGCAGCCCCCAGGCCGTGGCGATGGCCTTGGCGCAGAGGCTCTTGCCGGAACCGGGAACGCCGAGCAGCAGCACGCCGCGCGGCGCCTCGAGGCCGGGAACCGGGAGCGCATGCGATGCCATCACCGCCGAGCGAATATGAAGCCAGCGCTTCAGCCGCTGCACGCCAGCCACCTGGTCGAGCTTGACCGGGATCTCGACGACTTCGAGCAGACCATGCCCATCCAGCAGACGATGGCGAGTCGCCACCACCGCATCGACGGTGGCGGCATCGACCCGGTCATGGGCGACCGCGGCGTCGCGGATCACCTGCTCGGCCTGCCGCCGGGTCAGCCCGCGCAGATTGCGCACCAGCGAGGCGAACTGACCGGCAGTGATGTCGATGGCGATGCGCTCATCGGCCTTCAGTCGCCGCAGCGCCTCCTTGGACAGCGCGAGCAGTTCCTGCTCGTCGGGCAGTGACAGCTCGAAGCGCAGGGCATTGGCGGCCACCACCGGCGGCAGGGCATCGCGGTGATCGATCAGCACCAGCGTGCTGCCGCTGCGATGGCACGATTCCAGGGTCTCGCGCCATGTGCGCAGGACGACCTCGCTGCCCAGGTGGTCGGTGAGATCCAGCAGCACGAGCACGCGCGCCTGCCCGCCCAGGGCGAAGCTGCGAAGCGCGGCGGCCGGCTGCTGGGTTTCGGGTACCGGCTTCTGCTCCTCATTGAAGAGGCCTTCGCTCAGACCCCTGACCACCGACCACACCATGACCGGGCGCCCGACATCCACTGCAGCGCCGACCACGCAGTTGAGCGCGTGATCCTCCTCGCCGGTGACCATGGTGACGCTGGTGTGGCGGGCGCGCAGCACCTTGACGAAGCGCTGGCGATCGCTCTGGCTCATCGTCGCACCATCGGCTTCAATAGCTCTCCGCATCGGTCGGGAATTTCCGCTCCTTGACGTCCTTGTGGTAATGCTTGAAGGCGCGCGTCATCTCCTCGGAGAGCTTGGCATACTTGCGCACGAAGCGGGGATGGAATTGGGTATTCATCCCGAGCATGTCAGGCGTGACCAGGATCTGGCCATCGCAATCATGGCCGGCGCCGATGCCGATGGTCGGGATGCGCAGCAGGTCGGTCAGCCTGCGCGCCAGCGAGGCCGGCACCTTCTCCACCACCACCGCGAATGCGCCTGCGGCTTCGAAGGCGCGGGCGGATTCGATGATGGTCTCGGCCTCTCCCTCATCGGTCCCACGCGTCTTGTAGGTGCCGTAGCTGTGGATGGATTGCGGCTGGAGCCCAACATGGCCCATCACCGGGATGCCGGCATCGACCAGGCGCTCGACGATGTGGCTGACGCTCTTGCCGCCTTCCAGCTTGACCGATTCCGCCATCCCGTCCTGCATCAGGCGCCCAGCATTGCCGAGCGCCTCATCGGCCCCCTTGCGATAGGACATGAAGGGCATATCGGCCACCACCAGGGCGCGCTTGACCGCCCGGGTGACCACCCGGACATGGTAGAGCATCTCGTCCATCTTCATCGGCAGGGTGGTGTCGTTGCCGGCGAACACCATCGAGGCCGAGTCTCCCACCAGGATGACATCGATGCCGGCCTGATCGATGAAGCGGGCAGTCAGGAAATCGTAGGCGGTGAGGGCCGAGATCTTCTCCTTGGACTGCTTCATCTCCTGCAAGCGCAGGGTGGTGACCTTGCGATCGGGAACATGGGGGTTATGTGCTGACATGTCTCCATGATATGGCCACGGTCATAAGAACCAGTGGCGGACGCGCGCACGGCCTCTCGGCGGTCACGGTGTGGCACTTCCAGGCGTGGTGATCGTATTCAGACGTCCAGTGGAACGATCCAGGTCGATCCGAGCCAGCAGCCACTCCGATTGGGCTGCGAGGTGCCGCCGCTCATCTTCCGACTGCTGACGCATGGCCGTCAGGTAGTCGCGGGCGCTGATGGCATGGCCCTTCCAAGCCTCGTCCAGGAGCTCCCGCGCATGGGCCGATGCCACGATCAGATCCCCCTTCTCGCTTTCCAGTTCAAGACGGGCGGTGCGCATGCGATCGCATGCGGCATGGGCATCGACCCGGTAATTGTGCAGGCGCTCGACATAGGTGGCGCGATCATGGCTGCGCTGCACGCGTGCATTGTCGTACTCCTGCTCTGCATGCTCCGGCCAGGGGACATGCATGCTCGCGCCCAGGGTGAAGGAACTGCCTTCACCGCGATTATAGGTGATCGCCGGACCCAGCCGCAGCACGGGATACTGTTCAAAGGCCTTGCGCCGGGCCTCGTAGTCATCCCGCCGGACCTGGGCCTCGGTAGCCTTGAGTTCGAAGCGGCCCGCCAGGATCTCGGCATCGATCTCGGCATCGGTCGGCTCCGCCGCTGCTGGCATCGGCAAGGGGATCTCGAGATCATCGACCTTCAGCGGATAGTCGGGATTGAAGCCGAGCAGCGCATTCAGGCTGCTGCGCACCACGCCCAGATGCGCCTGAGTCGCCCTCAGCTGGGCATGCAGTTCAGCGACCTCCCAGATCACCAGCGCCGGCGACAACTCATCGCCGGCCTGGCGCGGTCCACGCTCCACATCCAGGAGGAAGTCCTGGCAACGGACCACTTGACTCTCGCTGAGCTTGAGCTGAGACCAGGCGATGCGTAGCGCCATGTGCCCATAACGGACGTCAGAAGCGACCGCGCTCTCAGCAGCCAGGATCTCTGCACGAGCCTGCTCGGTGCGGGCGTGATCCGCATCGTACCATGCTGCCCGGGCCGACGGCACCAGGAGCGTATAGAGTACCTCGGTGTCGGTACCGACACCGGCGGTGACGCTGTTGAGGTTGACGTGCAGCTCCGGTGAGAGATTGATGATGGCCCCGATGCTGGTCGATCCGAGCTGGGTGGCAGCAATGCGGCGACCACGCAGATCGGGATTGAAGGCCAGGGCCACCATGACCATTTCGGCCTCGTTAAGCGGCGCATCCGGGTTGTATTGCGGCGTCACCGGACCCTGCTGGTAGGCATGCACCTGGGCTGCCACCGAGGTGGCGGAACGGGCATTCAGGTCGGCGAGTTCCTTCTGCGGCTGGATGATCTCGCTGCGGTAGGAATCGCACCCGGCCAGCACCATGGCCAATGTCGTAACTCCTGTCCAGATAAGCGTCCTATTCCTCATGACGTACCGCTCCCGGTGAGCGGTCGACCCTTCACGGGCCGGCCGTCAGCACCTGATCACGACTCCTTATTTCCCTGGCTTTCCCTGGCATCCGTCCGCTCCCCTGGTGCAATGGTGGTTGTCCTGCCTCGTTGACGTCAGTATAGCAAACGCGCATCCGGCATGGAAGATGAAAACCGCAGATTCATACGGCCGATCCAAGCACAACGTCAATCTCTCAAGTGTCCGAGATAGCGGATGACAGCGTCCAGGATAGCGGACTTAGCCCTTGCGCGCAGCACCCATGACAGGGCCCAGCAAGCTGTGGCACCCCTCCAGGTCATGGGTCATTCGTTTCTGCGCACAGTCACATACGGGCCAGATCATGGCCATGATCGCAGCTCGGCGATGCGCAGCGACTTGCGTCCAGGCATCTGCCTCACATAGTCCTGCACGCAACGGACCGTAGCTCAGCTTGGCTAGAGCGCCTGCCTTGGGCGCAGGAGGTCGCAGGTTCAAATCCTGTCGGTCCGACCACTTCAAGCCCCCTGTCAGCATGCGTTCCGGCAGGGTCCGAATTCCGACCGGTGACGCGCGCTCCCCACCCCGTGGCGAGCCAATGTTCCGCTCCGCCGTGGACTGGATGTGATGCGATACTCCAGGTGTTCGTGGCGCTATCCACCGGGTCCCCTCTCCGCACTTTCGGCGTGCGCGCTCGCGAAGACCTCGCACATCGCCAGGAGGATCAGCCTGCGGATGGCATCGTAGCCGCGGTCATTGGGATCCTCGAGGTTCCCATAGAGCCAATAGGCGGGATCGTCGGCATGATAGCATGGCCGCCAGAACTGCGCGCAATGGATCCCATGCCCCAGGAATGCTTCATGCACATCGACCAGTCTGACGTTTGTATGACGTTTGGCACAGCCAGCGATGACTTGGTTGTAGGCACCGAGGATCGCCAGGCCGTCAGGCCAAACGGGCAGCTCGGCATTGGAGATGTCGCCGACCCCGTCAGTGGGATCGAAGATGGACAGGATGAAAATCTTGACACCACCGGGGAAGAGCTCCCCCAGTCTCTCCACAATCCCATCCAACCTCTTAGCATAGTCGACAATCCATGGTCCCGCCTGTGCCCTGGTTGCTCCATACATCGCTTCCGGCTGCGGCGGGGTCCTGCCATAGTTGTGGATGAGGTCATTGCCGCCTGTGCTCACGACAATGACGCCGAGCGTGTCCATGGGGAATGGATGGAGGTGGATCAGCTCGTTCTCGACAACCGATGACGAGGTTGTGCCAGATATCGATTTGTTCAGCACCTTCATCCGCGAGAAAACGGCGCTGAGATTTTTCCCCTTCATGCCACTGAATTCATCCTTCGGAGGTTCGGCCAACCGTTGGAAGAAGCTGTGTCCGGGTGTACTGCCATACCCATCCGTCACGCTGTCCCCCAGGCCGAGGAGCACCACTGGCCCATCGCGCCAGACCCGCTGAAATGGTTCCGCAGCTACAGGGGGGCCAGCTGGGCCTTCACCAATATCGTGAACAAGATAATAGCGTTTCCAAAACCAGGCTGAGCAAAGGATGAGGAGGCCGGCGGCGCAGATCAACTTGAGGCGGATTGTCATCTTGAAGCCAAGGGCAGGTGGCATGATGCCTCCATTTGGTAACGAATGTTACTATATGAACCGACATCATGCAATGCCGAGATCAGGCGAAGGGCGAGGGCACTCGACCATAGCGATCTCAGCCGGCCATCCTCAAGAACCGCAAGACAACAGGATCGGCATCTCGAGCGGAGGCGAGGAACAGTTTGATAGGCGTCCAGTCGGTCCGACCATGATTCCCTATGCATGCACAATCACCGCCGCTCAGGGTGCGCACGGCCTCGCCGTTGCCTGATCGCTTATTCAGCCATTCGACCGCTCCGGTTATCCAACGCGGCAGTCTCTTCCGCCTCCGTCGAATCTGGTGCTGGATGGGGATTAGGGTGTCCGAAGCCGCTTGGTGACTTGAGGGCCGCATTGGGCAAAGTGACGGCTATTCCAGCTGTAGATCGTTTCCGCTTTGGCCTTGATGGCGCAATGCGCCAACAGCGCATCATAGGCATTGCCGCCAACGATGCCGAGAGTGGCAGCGGACTGCAACGCCTCCGCATAGTCGTCGCCGTCGAGCGGAACGATCGATAGACGTTCACGGATGTTGCCGATGAAGAGCATGGCCTGCTCGCCGCTGATTCGATGCTTACCAGGCATTCTGGTCAAGGTGGCATAGACCTCGGCTAGGCTATGCGCTCCGCAGCTTCCAGTTGAGGTGCCAAGCTTGAGGAAGATAGCCATGCTCGCGTGATGGTGGACATGATCTCCGTAGAATACTGCCACCAGGACCGAGGTATCGAGGAATCCTTTCATTCGCGGCTATCCACGTGACCGAGATCGCGACCCTCGCGAATGCGCTGCAGCATCTCATCGGTAGTTGACGCGAGCATGGACTGCCCGGTGCGCAGCACCCAGACGCCTTGTTCCATACCGAGAGGTCCGGATCCGCGGAACGGTCGCAGCGTGATTCGCTCGCCGGTGACCTCCATATCCAAAGCGTCACCTGCCTCCAAATGCAGTTCATCGCGAAGCGACTTGGGGATGACGACTCGACCAGCCTTATCCATGATGAGACGGGCATTCATGAATGCCATATTATTGTGGGTCAACCCATTTTCAATTCCCATTCGGAGTGCCTGGTCCTGCCAGGATGGCGCCGATCCCATCCGGAATCGCCGGCGATCCCCGGGCAATTCATCAGCCCTTCATGAACCTACCCGACCATCTCCAGGAACCGCAAGACCACGGGATCGGCGTCTCGAACTGATACCATAAAGAGTTCGAATGGCGTCCCGTCGGTCCGTCCAAAACAATCCCCAGCTCAGCCCCCGAGCCGGCAGGCCCACAATCCCGGCCGTCGTCGCCTCCCCGGCACCCTGCTCCCGTGGCTGGCCCGGCTCCCGCTGCGTATCGGGCTGGAGCAGACGCAACGAGCCATGCATTCGCGCTATCCACCAGGCACCCTCCCGGCGCCATCGGCGGGCGCGCGCGCGAAGACCTCGCACATCGCCAGGAGGATCAATCGGCGGATGGCATCGTATCCGCGGTCATTCGGATCTTCAAGATTCCCGTACAGCCAGTAACCGGGATCGCGGCTCTGATAGGTCGCGCGCCAAGGCTGGTCGCAATGGATGCCATGCCCGAGGAAGACAGCATGCACATCGACGAGGTGGACATGCGCATGGCGCTAAGCTCATCCAGCAAGCTCGTGGTTGTACGCCGCGAGGATTGTCAGCCCGTCTGGCCATGCCGGCAGCCCGGCATTGTCGATATCGCCGATCCCATCGGTGGGATCGAATATGGAGAGCATGAAGATTTCGGCCCCACCCGGAAAGAGCCCTTCCGGCCGGGTCACGATGTCATCCAGCCTCCTGCCGTAGTCGGCAAGCCATGGCCTGGCCTGGTCCGAGCTCGCTCCGAACATCGCCTCTTGCTGCGGCGGTGTCTGTCCATAGTTGTGAATGAGATCGTTGCCGCCCGTGCTCACGACAACGATGCCGACTGTATCGGCGGTGAATGGCTGGAAGCGGATCAACTCGTTCCTCACAACCACCGATGAGGTCGATCCCGAGATCGCCTTGTTCAGGCCCGTCATGCGCGGGAACACGGACGTGAGATCCCTGCCCATCATGTTGCTGAATTCGTCGCCTGGCGGAGCGGTCAGGCGCTGGACGAAGCTATGGCCGCGGGTGCTCCCGTACCCGGCCGTCACGCTGTCCCCCAGGCCAAGGAAGACGACAGGGGCATCCCGCCAGGTGCGCTGAAAGAATTCCCGTGCGACCGGGGGTCCAGCTGGACCTTCGCCGATGTCGTGAAGCGGAAAGTATCGATGCCTGATCCAGGAAGCACCGTGAACCAGGATGCCGATGGCGAAGATCACCACGAGAGGTCGTGCTGGCTTGAAGGACAGTGAATGCGGCATGGCGCATCCTTTTGATAACGTATGTTATCATATAATCTGACTACGAGCAATAGCGAGTTAGGGCCTAAAGGCGTGGATGCCCGAGCGTCGCGACATCACCCAGCCTGCGTCTGGAACTGCAGGACGAAGGGGTTGGCGCTCCTGACTGCGGTCAGGAATAGTTCGATTGGCGTTCAGTCGGTCCGACCACCATTTCCAGTGTATCCGCAAGCACTGTCCCTCGGGGTATGCACGGCTCCGCCCCCCTGACCGCGAATTCCGCCATTCAACCGGACCGGTCTTCCCTCGCGCCAGCCGTCGCCGCCGTTGCGTCAGATGGTGGACGGGGGCTAGGGTGTCCGAAGGCGCTTGGTGACGTGAGATCCGCACTGAGCAAAGTGACGGCTATTCCATCTGTAGATCGTTTCCGCCTTGGCCTTGCTGGCGCAATGCGCCAGCAGCGCATCATAGATATTGCCCGCAACGATGCCAAGAGCGGCAACGGACTTCAGAGCCTCACCATAATCGTCGCCGTCGAGCGGGACGATCGATAGGCGTTCACGAATGTCGCCGATGAAGAGCATGGCCTGCTCGCCACTGATCGGGTGTTTACCGGGCATTCTGGTCAATGTGGCATAGACCTCGACCAGGCTATGCGTTCCGCAGCACCCAGTGGATGTGCCAAGCTTGATGAAGATCGCCAGGCTCGCGTGATGGTGGACTTGATCTCCGTAGTACACCGGCACCAGCACCGACGTATCGAGGAATGCCTTCACTCGACATTCCCCAGATTGCCGAGATCGCGCCCCTCCCGTATCCGCTGCAGCAGATCCTCCGTCGTGGACGCGATCATGGGCAGCCCGGTGCGCAGCACCCAGTCACCCTGCTCTTTGCCGAGCGGTCCAGAGCCCCGGAACGGCCGAAGCGCGATCCGCTCGCCAGCGACCTCCATATCCAAGGCGTCACCTGCCTCCAGATGCAACTCGTCGCGAAGAGACTGGGGGATGACCACACGGCCCGCCTTATCCATGATCAAGCGCGCCTTCATGAATGCCATTTCACGTGGGTCAACCCATATTCACCACCCATTTCTCATGCGTGCGTGTGCCAGGGCCGGGCCAATTCCGTCGGCAACGCGATGTACGCCTGAGGTATGGCTGGAGCCTGGAACGGAGGCGGCGCGGTAACAGGCGTCCGGGCAGGAGCCGCACCTGATATCGGATACGCGGATTCGGAATGGCCGCAGATGCGATTAGCAGGGCATCATCTCAACCATCAATCCTGTGACCATGCGATGATGCGCATATGCTTTCGAACAATCCGCTGGATGCACACCGCCCTCAGCTTCTTGTCTGCCCGCATCGCCCTGGCGACGGTCTCGGTAGTCCGTGGTCATCGTGGCGGCGCTGACCACGATGCCGCTTCAACATATTGGCCGCAGGAATCGCGGCGGCAGCCCAGGGAGACGCCGCGTAAGCGATTCGATGACCTGTGCATCCTGGTCCTTCAGGGCCGGGAGGTGCACCCCGGTGCAAACCTGTCCACCGCCTGGTCGAGCCGCTGTCTTGGCAGCGGCATCCCATTCGCATGGCGAGCGTGGCGAGGGAGCGATCACCCCCGGCACCATATCACGTTACCCGACCGCTGGCGCACGGTGGGAGTGAAGCGGAAGTCGCAATAACAGATGATGCAGGTGGTTACGATCCACTATATGCTCCTTCCCCGGTCCGCGGCACGTGCTCGGCACCCGCCGAGCACGACTCTCCTGCGGTGCCATCGGGTGATGAACCTTGCCTCATCTGCCGCGTTTACCCCCGTGCAATGAGCCTTGCCGCCCCTATCCTCCCCCCTTCACCTGCGGGGGCAGCAGCTCGAAGCATGAACGACGGCGACATCGTGCTGATGGAGCGCATCCGCGACGGCGACCAGACCGCAGTGGTCGAATTGGTCGACCGGTTCCAGCACGAGCTGATGGGGTTCTTCTACCACCTGTGCTGGGATCAGCTGGTGGCCGAGGAGTTGGTGCAGGACGTCTTCGTCAATGTCTACCGCTCGCGCAGCCGCTACCAGCCGACGGCCAAGGTCCGCACCTTCCTCTACCGGATCGCCCACAATCTGTGGATCGATCACATGCGCCGCCAAAAGCACCATCTCAGCCTCGATGCCGAGATGGGGGAGCGCTCGCTCAAGCTCTCCGATGTGCTCAAGGCGCCCAGCGGCGAGGATGCCGATGCGGTCAATCGCGACGAGACCATCCGGCAGCGCATCCAGGAATCCCTCGATGCCCTGCCCGAAGGCCAGCGTGAAGTCTTCGTACTCGCGAACAGCCACGGGATGAAGTACCAGGAGATCTCGGAAGTCCTCGGCATCCCAGAGGGCACGGTGAAGAGCCGCATGCATAATGCGGTGCGCACGCTACGGGACGACCTCCAGGACCTGATCGAGCTATGAGCAGCGATTCCGATCCTCTGCTGCGCGCCGTGGCCGATGAAGATCCGGCCTGCCCGGATGGCCGTGTCCTGGTCGCTCTCGGACGCCTGATCCGCCGCCACAGCACCTTGCGGCGCCATTCGACGGACGTCTCGGACGATGTGCTCGCCAGGCTGTCTGATGCCGACAATCTGGAGAGCGAGCTGATCGATGCCTGCTACGATCGTCGGGATGGCCACGCCGACCCGGCACTGCTGCGCCTAGGCGAGCTGATGCGCGGCATCCAGCCTCGGCCAGTCGATCTCAAGGACCGGGTGCTGGCACGCATCCGCGCCTCCTCCCGCCTCTCGGCCTTTGCCTCCGACAGTCAGGCGGTGTTCGAGCGCACGCGCCGCTGGCGCATCTGGAGCGCGGTGATCGCCGGGCATTGCGCGGCGCTCTTGGCCTTCGCGATCTTCGAGATCGGATTCGGCAGCCCCACCGCTGCCCGCCCGACGGGCACTGACGTCGCCACCACCGAGCTCCCCGGCACCGCCATCCCTGGGGCAAAGCTGGCCACCGGCGATCATGACAAGACCGGCGGCGTCCCCGCCGCGTCCCTGCCCACCCACCTCCCCGCCACCTGGCCGGACCTGCGCAGCTTGGGCAGCGACCTGTTCCTGCTGCGCCGGTTTCCCGAGCTGCGCCAGGAGTCGCTCCGGCTCTACGGCATGAGCGAGAGCGCCGAGCCGATCGCCACTGGACTGGCGTGGCTGGTCAGCCAGCAGAATGCCGCCACCGGCTGCTTCGGCGCGCCGAGCGGGAACACCGAGCGCGACTTCGCCACCCAGAGCCTGGCGATCCTGGCGCTCCTGGGCGAGGGCTTCGGCGATCAGGACCGCCTGAGCGCGGCGCGGCGCGGCCTGGACTGGCTGTGCGAGCAGCTGGTCGCCGGCCGGGGAGCCAACCTCCACGACATCGGCTTGGTCGGCACCGGCATGGTCTGCCTGGCCCTGGTCGAAGGCGGGCTGATCCTCAATGATGCGGCCCTCCAGCAACAAGCCGAGGAGCGCCTCGCCGATCTTGATCGCGGCATCCCGTTGCAGGCAGGCGCCGCCGGATTGGGCGGGTTCCTGCTGCTCGCGCTCGAGACCGCCCAGCAGGGCGGCCTGCATGTTCCTGGCCGGCTGCTGCAGCAATCACGCAGCAACATCGGCCGCAGCCTGCCGGCCCAGGATGACGATCCCGGCCGCCTCGGGGTCGCCGCCTTCACCCGCTTCATCCTCGGCCACCGCGACAATGCCAGCACCCTGCATCAGGTGGAGCGCCTCGACGAGCTCCTGCCCACCACCGATCATGCCGGCCGCACCGACCCGCTCGGCTGGTTCTTCGCCACCCTGGCGATGCGCGAAGCGGGCGGCAAGCACTGGGAGCACTGGTCGACCGCCCTGCAGCGTTGCCTGCTGCCGCTGCTGATCCATGAGGAAGGGCGCACCACCTCCCACGTCGATGCCAGACGCATCCGCTATGGCGAGAGCGGAGGCGACATCTTCGCCACCAGCGTCACCCTGCTGGATCTGCAGGTGCCGTACCGCTACCTGCCGATGGCAGCTGCGCCCTAGGGCACGCTTCCAGCCCTGCACGGGCCGGTGCCCTTGCACTCGCGGTCCTGCGGGCCAGCCTGTGCTGATGCAACTCCCCGCCGAGCTCGCCATCGGGACGCTCAGGACCATCCGCGACCTCGCCACCGAGGTCGGGGCGACGATGGTCGAGCTCTCCGCGACGCTGCGTGCCGCCACCGGCAAGACCGGGGTCGACCTGGTCACCCAGGCCGATCACTTCAGCGAAAAGGCGCTGAGCACGCGCCTGGCGCAACTCTTCCCCGAGCACCGCATCGCCGGGGAGGAGGGCACGCGCCTTGGCCCCCCCGACAGCCCGTGGGTCTGGCACATCGATCCGCTCGATGGCACGGCGAACTACAGCCGCGCCATCCCCCATTGGGCGATCAGCATCGGTCTGGCCTATGTCGACCAGCCAGTGCTCGGCCTGGTGCACGGCCCGGCGTGCGGCATCTCGGTCATGGGAGCGCTGGGGTTGGGCGCCTGGGACCACGATGCCCCCCTGCCGATCGCCAGCGCGGCGGGCGAGACCAAGGCCTGGATCGTCGCCACCGACTGGCCCTGGGACCTGCAGGAGCGCGCGCGCACCAACCGCCTGCTCCAACGACTCGCGCCGGTGATCAGGCAGTACAAGACCTTCGGCTCCGCAGCCCTCGATTTCGCTGCCGTGGTGCGCGGCCACGTCGATGCCTACGCCATCAGCAAGATCTTCCCCTGGGACCAGGCCGGGGGCGCAGCGGTCGCGCTGGCGCTCGGCTATGAGCTGCGCACCTGGGATGGCCGACCGTGGGATCTGTCGCATGCCGACATCGCCCTCTGCCGGCCAGGCATGTGGGGCGTGCTCGGCCCGGCGCTCGCACCAGGGTGACCGACGTGAGGCAGGCCCGGGCCATGCGTGCGGGGCCTCGCCTCAGGCGAGGCGATGGTAGCGCTTAATGCGTTCGGCAATCGCTGCGTTGGCCGGCGGAAATGCCAGGGCGAGGAATTCCCGGGGCGTGACCCAGGCCAGCGCCGTACTCGCCCGTGCGGACAGCCCGGCGGGATTGAACAGGCGGCAGCGGTAGACATGGAAGGTGAGGTAGCGGTCGCCATAATCATGCGCGAAGCTCATCAGCGCACGTGCGGCCAGCAGCTCGCCGGCGACCTCCTCCAGCAGCTCGCGGGCGAGCGCGGTGCGGTCGTCCTCGCCCGGCTCGCGCTTGCCGCCAGGCAGCTCCCACAGCCCACCCTGGTGCTGGTCCTGCCGGCGGCGGGCGACCAGGTAGCGCCCATCATGGTGGACGAGCGCGAGCACGATGCGCTGGTGGGGCCGGTTGCGATCGGCGATGGCGTCGCCATAGGTCTTCCTGGTCGCGACCGCCTTGAGCGGATTGGCGGTGGCCGCCAGGCGCTCGCTCTGGCCGCGGCTGACGCACAGGCTCTGCCAGGGGCATACGCCGCAGCGCGGGTTGCGCGCGGTGCAGACCGTGGCTCCGAGATCCATCAGGGCGTTATTGTAGGGGACCGGCTGCTGGCGCTCGAGCTGCTCTGCGACATGGTTCCAGATCGCCTCACGCGCGAGCGGCAGCGCCAGGCCATCACGTCGGGCATAGACGCGCGCAACGTTGGTGTCGACCACCGGGACGGCGCGGCCGAAGGCGAAGCAGGCCACCGCGCCTGCGGTGTAGGGCCCGATGCCAGGCAGCTCGAGCAGACCCTCCACGGTGCTCGGCCACCCCGTGCCGCCGGCGATGACCGCACGGCAGGCCGCCTGCAGCCGGTCGGCCCGGCTGGGATAGCCGAGGCCCTTCCAGGCACGATGGAGGGTGTCGCTTGCGGCCGAGGCCAGGGCATGCTCATCTGGGAAAGCGCCGAGGAAGCGCTGGTAGAAGGGCAGCACGCGATCGACCTGAGTCTGCTGCAGCATCACCTCGGACACCAGTATCCGGTACGCGTCCCGCGTGCGCCGCCACGGCAGGTCGCGCGCACTGCGCGCATACCAGGCGAGCAGTGCCGTCTGCGGCGTGGCCGCCAGCCGCCGATCGCCAACGCGCGTACGCGCATTGCCCTCCAGGTGATCGTCCGCCTCACCCACGCTCGCCCTCCTCATTCACCCCAGACCAGGGCAGGAACTCCAATTCTGTGCGCTGCTCTGCCGCTGCGACCTGGAACTGGACGTATTCGCAATAGAACCAGCGAGGACTGTCGTCGCGGATGTAGCCCAGGCGGGTGAGGATGTCCGGGATCATCTTCGCACCGCCGACCAGATTGGCGTAGTCGACCAGCCGGCCGCGGTAGCTGCGCAGCACGAGGCGGACGGGCTCAGCGACGGGGATGCGCGGCGGCAGCTGTGCGCGCATGAGCACGAACCAGATGTCGCGCTCCTTGCAGTAGCCGCTCCAATGCGAGTATTGGCTGGCATTCTGGCTCGGAACCTTGCGCTGGATGACCACCACCTTGCCGATCATGCCGTCAGGCGCCTGCATGGCTCCTCCCTGGCCCCGGGCGCGCCTGGACGAAACGCGGCTGGGTCCAGCAGCGGCCCTGGGCCGAGTGCAGCACCAGGCGCACATAGGCCTCGGTGCCGCGATCATCATAGCGCAGGTCATTGCCGTTGAGACGTGCCGCTTCGAAGCCGCCGCGCACGATCACCGTCGCCTCGATCGGCTGGCCTGCGATCACCCGCACCCCGGTGCGATCCTCATCAAGGCGCTCCAGCCGCAGCCCCTCTTCGCAGACGAAATTACCGTAGGCGAGCGCCGAGATGACCGCCGCCGGATGCACGCGCGTGGTGTCGCAGGCGATGGTGCCGCGTAGCCCGTAGACCGGCTGGGCGAGCGACAGGGCCGCATCCCAGCAGGCCTCGTCGGCTGAGCTGGCGATGGCGAACAGCCGCACTCCGCTGGCCAGGGCGATGCGCTCGAGGCCGAAGGTGCCATGCGGATTGCGCAGGATGAGCAGACCGCCGCTGCCATGGAGCGCCTGCCTCAGGCGGGCGATGGCGCCGATGACCGGCTCGCTGGCTTCGCTCTCCGGCAGCACGATCTCGTCGGCCGAGAGCACCTGCAGCTGCACGAGTTGATCGCGGCACGTCCATTCCAGCACCCGCGTCCAGAGCGCACCGACGATGCCGGAGGGGCCATGGACCTCAACCTGGGCATCCTGGATGCCGGCAGCCAGGGGCTCGAGGGTCAGGCGCACGGTTGCACCCTAGGGGCGGTGGCGGAGCCGTTCAACCGCCCGCCCGGTAAACCTGGTGCGCCGCAATTCCGACCGGGCGGATCATAGCGGCTTGCGTCGGTAGGCGAGGATCAGCTGCTCCGCATCCTCGGAGAAATCGAAGAGCTTGTCGAGCTGGGTGATCTTGAACAAGGGCATGATCGACGGCTTGACCCCGGCCAGCGCCATGCGTCCCTTGACCGCCTTGACCGCCTTGAGGACCGCTACCAGCTTGCCGATCATCGCCGAGGAGAGGTAGCCGACCTCAGCCAGATCGAGCACGATGCTGGGACGCATCGCCGAGCGGTTGACCTCGGCGATCAGGGCATCCGACAAGGAGGTGATCGAGGCCGGATCGAGCAGACGCTCCTTGGTGACCTTGGCAAGCACCAGGTTGTCGTAGCGCTGAACGATGAGGAAATCGCAAGCCATCTGAGCATCCCCTACTCATGAAGTCGTGACATCATCCCGCTGGCGCGCAAGCCAGGCGCAGGAACCATTGCGGTAATACGACAGCTCATCGAGCCATTCCTGCATGATGCGAATGCCACGGCCATGCTCAAGCATGAGACTTTGCGGCAGATCGTGGTCGGGGACCACGGCCTGGGTGAATCCGGTACCCTGGTCGCTGACCAGCACCACCCAGCGCTTGCCATCGGTCGCCACCGAGACCTCGATGTCGAGCCGCGGATCGCCCTCATTGCCATGCATCATGGCATTGACCAGCACCTCATCGAGGCAGAGGGAGACCCAGGGGCAGTCCGCAGGCGAAATCCAGCCGCGATCCAGGAGCTGGGCGCTGATGGCATCCATGATCTCCTGCTTGAGGTCGAGACGCGACGGCCAGTGGGCGGTGAAGACGCAGGTCTCCAGGGCGGGCGGCGGACCGGGCAGGATGCGCAGCTCCTTCATCCCCGACCCCCAGCTCCACGGTATTCGGCCACCACCAGGGTGATGTCATCATGCGGATGATGGGCTCCGAGATGGGAGCGGACCGCGGCGACCACGGCGGCGCAGACCCCTGACGCCCCTTCCTGCGCATGCGCGGCCACCACCGCACGCAGCTTCCCTGTTCCGAAATTGGCGAAATCCGGCGGCGCCTGCGCTTCGCTGATGCCATCGGTATACAGCACCAGGAGGTCGCCCGGCGCCAGTGGCTCGATGTCGGTGGCGGCATAGTCGCTGTCGGCCATCATGCCGAGCGGCAGTCCGGAGCTCTCGTGCTCATCGCTGCGCTGGCTGCCACGCCACACCAGCGGCGGCTCATGGCCGGCGGCGACAAAGCTGCAGGAGCCGTCGACGCCGAGCCGGCACAGCACCATGGTCATGAAGCTCTCATCGCTGAGGTCGCGCTCGAGCAGCCGGTTCAGGCGCGTCATCATCGCCCCGGGAGGCTCCTCCTGCTCATGCAATGCGCGCAGGAAGGCGCGTGCGGTGCTCATCAGCAGCGCCGCCGCGATGCCATGTCCGCTGACGTCGCCGACCACCACATCGAGGCGGCCATCGCCCAGTTCGATGAAATCATAGTAGTCGCCACCCGTCTGATCGCACGATTGCGCCCAGGCGGCCAGCCTCCAGCCGGGGTTCTCTGGTGGCGCTGCGGGCAGCAGTCCCAGCTGGATCTGCCGCGCCACCTCGAGATCGCGCTCCATGCGCTGGCGTTCGCGGTCGCGCGTCACCAGCTGGGCGTTGTCGATCGCCACTGCGGCATTCCCGCACAGCGCCGCCAGCACCTGCTCGTCGTAGGTGCCGAATGGTTCGAGCGTGCGCTTGTTGAGCGCCTGGATCACCCCCACCACCGCACCCTGGTGGTTGACCAGGGGCATGCACAGGATGCTGCGGGTGATGTAGCCGCTGCGCCGATCGATGTCGCGATTGAAGCGCGGATCGGCATAGGCATGGGGGATGTTGATGCTGATCGCACTGGCAGCGACCGCTCCGGCTATGCCGCTGCCAAGCGGCAGGCGGATCCGCCCTCCGCCCTGGGCGATGCGCGTCCACAGCTCCTGGCGCTCGGCATCGACCAGGAACAGGCTTGTGCGATCCGCGCCGGACAGCTCGCTGACGGCACCGATGATCAGATCGAGGAGGCGGTCGAGATCCCGCTCACCGCTCATGGCCTTCGCTATGCCCAGGATCGTCTTCAGGTCCCTGGCCAGGCGGACCGGGTCTTGGTCCATCGATCCATCCTCAGGGTGATCGCCGTCACTCCCACTGCGTCCAGCGCTGCCCAGGTCAGGCGGCCATCCGCCCGCCCACATGCCGTGGCATCGACAACGAGCTCAGGGCGAGAAGGCGGGCTTGGGCGGGCCCGGGGGCGTCGGATTGCCAAAGCCAGGCTGGCCGGCCGCGCCGGCGGGCGGAGGAGCTGGATAAGTCGGCGTGCCGAAGGCGCCACCAGGGGCCAGGGCGTTGGGCGCAGGCGGGAGCGACGGGGTGGGGCCGAGGCCGGGAGGCGTACCAAAGCCGTTGGGCTGCGGGCCGAAGCCATTCGGCGGCGTGCTGCTGCCGGGAGAGCCGAAGGCGCCAGGGGTCGGAGCCGGGGATGTCGATTCGGGAGCCTTTGCCTTGCCGGGGATCTTGAGCTTCTGGCCGATGCGCATGTGCTTGGCATCGAGTCCCGGATTCGCCTCAAGGAGACGCTTGACTGCTTTTCTGCTGCCGAGCTCGCTCTGGGCGATCTGCTCGAGGGAATCGCCCGCCTTGACCACATAGTCGCTGCTCCCGCCGCTGGTCTCCGGAGCGCCGTTCACAGCTGCGCCAGGTGCGGTGGAGGGGCTGGTGGAGGCGCCTTCCGGGAGATTGAGCTTCTGCCCGACCTTCAGCGCTTCCGGGTCGACGCCAGGGTTGGCCTTGACGATCTCCTTCCACTTGGTGGTGGTGCCGAAGTACTTCTTGCTGATCTCCGCTAGCGTATCGCCGGCCGCTACGATGTGGACGTGGCCATTGCCGGCACCAGGTGCCGGCTCGCTGCCGGTGGTGGGCGCAGTGGCGGTGGCAGTGGCCTCCTTGGTCGGCAGCTTGATGGTCTGTCCGGCATGGAGCTCCTCGGCGGGGATGCCGTTGAGCTTCTCCAGCTCCTTCCACCTGTTGGCATTGCCCAATTCACGTTTGGCGATGTTGTAGTAGGAATCGCCGACCTTCACCTTGTAGGCATGCTCGCCAGCGGCCATGGCGGCCTCGGGAGCAGCGGCCTCCTTGCCAGGCTTGGCGGCTCCGTCGATGGCCGGGATGGTCAGCTTCTGGCCGGGCTGGAGATCGCTGGGATCGACCTTGTTAGCCTCGGCGATCTTCTTCCAGTTCTTGGAGGTGCCGTAATACTTCATGCTGATCTCGCCCAGCGTCTCGCCGGCGACCACGAGGTGGGTCTTGACCTCGGTCGTCGCCGGTGAAGGCGTATCGGTGATCGGCGGCGGCAGCGACACAGGCGCAGGGAACGGGTTGGTCGGCGGATGAAATCCGGGCGGGTTCTGCGGCGTACCCTGGAAGCTCGGCAGCGCGGACGAGGGATTGCCGGGCACTGATGATCCCGAGCCAGGCTGGCCCGGCGTGTTGAAGGCGATCGCGGACGAGTCCCCCGGAGGGTTCGACGGCGAGTCAGGCACCGGCGGGGGCGCGGGCGGACCGTTGCCGGCATCCGGGGAATCCAGCGTGGTACTGGTATCAACCGGCTTGGCTGAGCCCTTGTGCTTGGGCAGCACGAAGGCGACCGTGACGAGACCTAAACAAGCGGCGACAATCGCGCCGGCGATGACCACATCCTTGGACATAGAGACCTTCCCTTAGGAGAGACTTGGGCGCGGTATGCCTGCTACCGCTGCGTGTCATGAGACCGGAATCATGCGGCGCCACCGCCGAGTCGGAAGCGCCTGGGTTTTATCCCCCCTCCCCTAAAACACAACCGGAGTCCACGGTTGGTCTTGCCTCCTCCCCACCTGACCGCCTCCGCCCCTGCACCCTGCTTGCGGTGCCCGCTCGGCAGGCCACAACCACCGGATGCTGCGCCTGCTCCCCTGCCTCCAGGCCGACGGCCCCACCCAGATGGTGACCGATGAAGCACTCCTGGAGGCGGCGCTCACCCCGACACTGCGGCTCTACCGCTGGCTGCCGGCCACGGTCTCCCTGGGCTATTTCCAGGATTTCGCCACCATTTCCGCCCAACTACCGCGGATCGACGGCCAATTGCCGCCGATCGTCAGGCGCATCACCGGCGGCGGGGCGATCTGGCATGAGCACGAGGCGACCTACAGCCTGGTCGCCACCCTGGGCAGCGACGGCATCCCCGAGCGCGTGCGCGACATCTACCCCCTCCTGCATGCGGCGGTTCTGGCCGGACTGAGCTCCCGGGTAGCCACCCTGCGGCGCCAGCAGGTCGCCCAGGGCGATCGCCGCTATGCCGAGGAGCCCCGCTGCTTCGCCTCGCCGGCGGCCGACGACCTGGTGACCGCCGATGGGGCCAAGGTGCTCGGCAGCGCCGCGCGCGTCCGCGGCCGGCAGGTCCTGGTGCATGGCAGCCTCAAGCTTGCCTCCAATCCCTGGGACGGCGAGCATGTGGTGGGCTGCGGACTGTCCTTCGACCAGGCAGCGGCGGTCATCATCGAGGCCTGCCGCCAGGCCCTGGGGACCACGCTAGGCGATGGGGAGCTCACCCCCGGCGAGATGGCGCTGCGCGAGCGCATCCACCACGCGCGCTATGCCGACCGGAAGTGGGTCGAACAGCGCCTGGGCCCGCGACCGTGATGCCGCTGTCGCGCTCAGGCGCGGGCGCGGGCGAAAGTCAGCACATCCCCGAGCTTATCCAGGTTCTTGAGCGTGGCGCCGCTGACCGTCCGGCTGATCATGCCGCAGAGGGTCTTGTTCGGGCCGATCTCCCAGAAATCATCGATGCCGGCCTTCTTCATCGCGATCACCGACTCCGCCCAGCGCACCGGCTTGGTCAGCTGGGCCTCCAATAGGGCGGGGAATTCGCTCGCCTGGAGCACCGGCTGGGCGTGCACATTCGCATACACCGGGACCTTGGGATTGCGGAAGGCGGTGGTCGCCAGGGCTGCACGCAACTGGAGTGCCGCCGGCTCCATGAGCGCGCTATGGAAGGCGCCGGCCACCTTGAGCTCGATGGCCTTGCGCACGCCATGATCCTTGGCGAGCAGCAGGGCTCGCGCGCAGGCATCGCGATGCCCGGAGATGACCACCTGGCCGGTGCTGTTGAGGTTGGCGACCTGCAGCACCTGGGTGCCCGTCGGCCCCTTGGCCGCGGCGGCGCACAGCGCATCGGCGCTCGCCTCGTCGGCGCCGATCAGGGCGATCATGCCGCTCGGCTGCAGGTCGGCTGCCGCCTGCATCGCCAGCCCGCGCAGACGGACGAGCTTGAGGGCATCAGCGAAATCGATCGCCTCGGCGGCGACCAGGGCCGAGTACTCCCCCAGGCTCAGGCCCGCGACCGCAGTGAACTGCAGCGGCTTGACCACCGTCCTGAGCACCGCCAGGGCCATCAGGCTGACCACCAGGATGGCAGGCTGGCTGATATCCGTGCGCGTCAGGTCGTCCTCGGGGCCGTTGGCGATGTAGTCGGAGAGTGCGAATCCGAGCGTGCGATCGGCCTGGTCGAGGACCTCCCTGGCAACCGGATACTGCTGGGCGAGGTCCATCCCCATCTCGACATATTGCGCTCCCTGACCGGGAAATACCAAAGCCAGACCCATGACCAACCTCCGGGAGAGTACGGAAAGGCCACGTCCTAGCCTCTTCCCGACCTGAATCCAGGGTGCCGTCGTGGCGGGAGCGGCCCGCCAGCCATCGGCACGCAGTGTGCACTTCCCGTGCTGATCGCCCATCCCCGACTGCCTGGACGTCCAAAACCTCGACATCCGATGTATAACTCCACATACCAGCACCCCCATGCGCGCCGCAAGCCCACCTGCCTGCTGGCACGTTCGATGCGTTGAACACCCGGAGCCGGACCATGGACTTTCCCCGCCAGCGCCATCACCTTCGTCTGAGCATGACGCTCTCCCTGCTCGTCCTTGGCGGATGCCAGGACGATACCGCGCGCTCGACGCCGACGGTCCCACAGCTCCACCCGGCCCGCCCGGCGCTGCACCAGGGGGAGGTGGTCAATGAGGCCGCCGCTGACCTGGTCAGCGTCAGCGAGGCCGAAGGCCGGGTGCTGGTCGAGATGCCGATCGGCTCCGATGCCGGTGTGCTTGCCGGGACCTTCTTCCGCGTCTACGAGGCTGCCGATGCCCGACGCCTCAAGGGCATGGTGCAGATCACCGAGGTCATCGACTCCCAGCGCTCGGTGGCACGACAGATCGCGCTGACCGACCGCAAGAATCCCTTCAAGCCGGGCGATCATGCCCGCGAGGTGGCCGATCTCAGCAAGCTCGTCGATGGTGCCGAGATCGAGAAGACGGCGCGCGCCGAAACCGATCACCAGCAGCAGCTCGACAGCAAGGACCAGCAGAAATTCGCCACCTTGCGTGAGGAGTATCAGCGCGAGCTGGCGAATGCCGAACAGCGCCACCAGACGGAGCTGCAGCAGCTGCGCGCCCAGCTCGCGACCCAGATGAGCGCCGTCATGGCCAACCACGCCCATGAGCTTGAGCTCGCCAAGCTCGAGCACCAGACCGATCTCACGGCGATCAAGGCGACCATGTCCGAGCAGGTCGCAGCCGGCATCGCCGCCGATCACCAGAGCAGCGAACGGCGCATCGCCGAACTGAATGCCGAGAAGGCGACCCTGCAACTGCAGGTCGACAGTCTGCTGAAGCAGCAGGGCGAGCTGTCCATGCGCATCTCCAACCTGGTGAAGGAGCTCGCCAGCCATGACCAGACCCATGGCGAGGAGCTGCGCGCCGAGGTCGAGACCAGGGAGGTCCTGGCCGGTCGCATCGCGGAGCTCGAGGCGCGCGTAGCGGGCAAGCCGGTGCCGGCCAATGTCGTGCTGAGCACAGATCCCGAGCGCAACGAGACGGTGCTCGAAAAGCTCTCGCGCATCACCAAGGAGCTCGCTGCCGAACGCGAGCACAGCAAGCATATAGCCACTTCGTCGACCGAGCTCGAGAACGCGCTGGAGGCGGCCAAGAAAGAGGAGAAATCCCTCGAGGTCATGCTCAACCAGCTCAAGCCGGATGCCGAACGCGCGGTCAGCCTGGCCAAGGAGCTCGAAGGCACGCGCGCCCAGCTGCAGCAGGCCCAGCAGCAGCGCGATGCCCTCGAGCTGCAGCGCCTCGAGGCCGAGCGCAGCCTGTACGATCTGGCCGCACGTGTGCTGCGCCTCGCCGGCTCATCCCCCGAGACCGTCGCCTTGCAGGCCCGCCTGCGCGATGTGCTGACCCCGGGGGGCAGCGCACCGGACGACAAGCCGGTGGAGAACGGCAAGGCCGTACCGGCCCCGAAGACCACGCCATGATGCGCGCCCGCGGCTCCTTCGGCGCCCTAGGCGCCAGCGCCCTGATCGCATCGCTATTGGCCGGCTGCGCCATCGGCCCTCCCCGTCCGCAAACCACCGATGGCCAGGCGGATGACAGCAGCGCTCCGGCAACGGCACCCGCGCCTACGGCAGGGCCTGCAAGCGGCGACCAGGCAGACATCGCGCATCACCTCGACGAGCTGGAGAAGAAGATCAACCAGCTCGAGCATCAGCTGGGCTCCGGCCACGGGGCGCTGCGCGAGGGTTCCACCTTCACCGTCGACAGCGGCGGCAAGGAGACCATCCTCGAACGCTCGCGGCGCCTGGCCAACGAACTCGCGGCCGCGCATGCCGAGATCGAGGCCAAGGACAAGCTGATCGCAGACCTGCATCAGGATCTCACCGGCGCAACGCGGCGCGGCGAGGGCCTGGCTGAACGGGCAGACGCCCTCAGCCATATCCGTGACAACCTGGTCACGGCGCAGCAGGAGCTTGCCGACCGGCAGTCGAAGCTCACCGCCCTCGGCGAGCAGCTCGCCCTCAGCGAGCTCGCGCGCCTGCGCGCCGAACGCGCGTACTACCTGATTGCCAGCGGCCTGATCAAGCTCGCACCCGGCCAGACGCAGGAGCTCGTCGATCTGCAGGAGCTGGTCCGCCAGCACGTCAAGGAGCTCAAGCCTGCCGATGCCGGAAGCGGCAAATGACCCGCTGGACCCCTACCCGCTGCGGCATGCGGCGCCCTGCGTGCGCCCTGCTCGCCCTGCTCGTGCTGCTCGCGCTTCCCGGTTGCGACTGGCCCTGGGCGCGGGCGAAGCCCGAGCATCACGAGCTGCTGTCCAGCCACACCACCCCGCAGGCAGCGGCGGTGCGCCGCGTCGCGGTCCTGCCATTCTACTTCGGCCAGGACGTCGGGCGCTCGGCCGCCGCGATGAACACCAGCATGTCGGCCGCCCTGCGCGAGCTCGGACTGCACGAAGTGGTCTCGGTCAGCGTCGCTCAGCGCGATCTCCTCCTGCCCGACGACCCCGTGCTCGCCAACCACCTGACCACCGACCAGCTGCTCAAGCTGCGCGATGCGCTGCACTGCGACGCGGTGATGATCGGGCGCATCGAGCAGTACGATTCCTTCGATCCGATCTCCATCGGCGTCTCGGCACACCTGGTCTCCTGCCTCGATGGCACCGTTCCCTGGAGCGCGACCGGCCATTTCGATGGCCATCGCCAGGATGTCCAGGACGAGATCTCCTCCTGGTATGACCGAAACAGTGGCGCCGAGAACGCCAACATCAGCGGATGGCGTTCGGTGCTCCAGAGCCCGCTGCTCTTCACTCGTTATGTCGCTGACCGCCTCGCGCTCAGCATCCCGATGCCGAGCAGCAAGGATATGGACAAGAAAACGGACAAGGGCAACAAGCCCTGAGATACGCCAGGCCGCGCCGTCGCCCTGGCACGGATCAGCGATCCTCGGCATCCACCGCCACGCGCACTCCAGAGCCGGTGAAGCCCTCGCCGCTATCGCTCAGGCCGCGTTCGGCGGCGCGGCACAGGCGCAGCTCGCCCGACCAACAGCCACCGCGGAAGACATGCATGCCGGAGACCTGATCAGGTCCGGGATACCCCGCATCCGGCTCCTGGCACCACTCCCAGACATTGCCCTGGCAGTCGAACAGGCCGAGGGCATTCGCCTGCCTGGTCGCGACCAGGTGCGGCCGGCCATCGGCATTGACGGCATACCACGCCACGCTGGCCGGATCCGCGCCGCCTGAGAAGGGTCCGCGGCTGCCCGCGCGACAGGCCGATTCCCATTCCGCCTCGCTCGGCAGCCGGGCATGCAAGCCAGCCACGCGTTGCGAGAGCCGATGGCAGAATTCCTGGCCCGCCTGCCAGGATACTTGGTCGACCGGGAGATCCGATCCACGCGAACTGCTGGGATTTGCCGCCATCACCGTGGTCCAGAGGATCTGCGTGCATTCGGTGTCGGCGAACCAGTAGGGGTGGCTGATGACCACGCGGTGCAGCCCCTCATTGGCTGCCCTGCCCTCCTCATCAAGCGGGCTGCCCATCAGGAAGGTGCCTGCCGGGCAGATGCGGAAGCGCTGCCGTGCTGGACCGACCACGATCTCGACCCACGGGCCCGCGGCATCCAGCCCGCTGGCGCTCGCCCAGGAGGGAACGGAGCGAAGGGATGGCTGGCCGGCCATCGGGGGAGGCGCAGCAGCCGGATGCACCGCTGCGGGAGCGGGAGCTGCCGCGGCCACCGGCGCGACGTCGGCAGCCGGGTCCGCCACCCCCGCAGGCAGGTCCGACGCCTTGAGTGCCGATGTGCGTCCAAGCGCTTGCGGGACGCCCTGCGCTGCAGCGCTGGCGGGTGGCTGGACATCGGCGGGCGCCAACCGCCGATCCTGGCTGACCTGCGGCAGAGGCGTGACGGCTGCCTGCGCTGGCGGCTCTGGCGCAGCCGGCGGCTCGCCGAGCGTCGGGGCACCGGCGTCCTTCAGCGGGACGGTGCTGGCGAGAGTCGGCTCGATCACCGGCGCCGATGCAGGCGGCTCGATGGTCGGCGCCGACCTCGGCGCACCTGGAGGTGCGCCGGCGCCGTGTTCGACCACGTCATGATCGAGGATGGCCTCGGGAAGCGGGATGATCGGCTCGGCAGGCGGGGCGGAGGCGTCCGGCGGGAAGGCCGGTGCGGCGCGATCGGCAGCCACGGCTGGGGTGGCAGCGGGAATCGCGGGCCCCCCTGACAGATGCAGGCCGATGATGAGGGCACAAGCGACGCTCAGGACCACTGCCAGCGCCAGCAGCGCTGGACCAGCACGCAGGCGGTGCATGCCCCCGGGGCGATCGCCATCCGCCATGACGGTGGCCCGGCGTTCGGCCCGCATGGTCGACACCCGGGCGTAGCGCAGCGGCTTTCCGGCGGCCACCAGCGTCAGGTCCTCGACCATCTCATCGGCGGACTGGTAGCGCAGGGCGCGCTCCTTGCGCATTGCATGGTGGATGATCGCACAGGTCTCGGCCGAGATCTGCGGCTGATGCTCCCGCGGATCGGGAGCCATCTCGGCCAGCACCTGGTGGCCGATGAGGAAGGGCGACCGCCCGCCGAAGGGCGGTTGGCCGGTGAGCAGATGGAACAGGCTGGCACCCAGGGCATACAGGTCGGTGCGCGCGTCGACATCGTGCTCGGCCAGCGCCTGTTCGGGCGACATGTAGGCCGGGGTCCCGACCAAGTCGCCGCTGAAGGTGAGCCGCTCATCATCCAGCACGCTGCGGACGAGGCCGAGATCGCCGATCTTCACCGAACCGTCGGCGGCGATGAAGATGTTGCTCGGCTTGATATCGCGATGGACCAGTCCGGCGAGATGGATGGCGCGCAGCCCCCGGCAGCACTCGGCGGAGATGCGCAGCGCCGCCTGCTCGGGGAAGGGGCCGCCTGTGACCATGCGCTGCTGGAGATCCCCGCCGGGGACGAACTGCTGCGCAGTGAAGAGATGGCCATCCGCCTCTCCGGTATCGTAGATCGCAACGACGTTCGCATGGTCGATGCGCGCTGCCACCTTCGCCTCGCGCAGGAAGCGGGCGACGAACGGCCGATCGCTGGTGAAAGCGCCTTTGATCACCTTGAGCGCGACCGGTCGGTCGAGCGACAGCTGTACTGCCTGATAGACCACACCCATGCCGCCTTCGCCGAGCTTACCGACGATGCGGTAGCCGCCGATCCGCAGCGGAGGGGCAGCGCTCACCAGTCCGAGATCCTCGCCAGTCAGCAAGGCTTCGGAGGCCGGAGGTGGTGACCCGGCCGCCGCCGGGGTGGTTGGCGCTCGTTCGTGCTCTGGCTCGCTCGTGGGCATTCAGCCCTCCGCATCGGGGCCGGATGCTGCACCCCTGCGCGGCTGACTGTGCCTCATGAGTGCGGTGTGCAACCGCCATCCGCCCCTGCCGCTCCAGCAGCTCAGCGGCCGATGGCCCGCACCCGTTCATCGCCGACCGGATCATCCGCGCGCGCATCCTCGTCCTCGTCGAGGCTGCTGCGGATCTGCTCGCAGACCAGCCCCTGCTCGCTGAGCGACTCGCGCACGCGCCTGACGCTCAGCGCTTCGCCGGTCACCACCGCGGCATAATCGCCACGGGCGAAGCGCACGCGCTGGCTCTTGGCCAAGGTCGCCAGCGCGAGCAGGAGGAGCACCTTGTCGCCGCGTGCAAGCGGCCGCGAGAAGTCGAGATCGAGTCGCATCACCATGGCGCCATCCTAGCTTTGCGATCTCCCAGGTCACCAGCAACAGCCCGGGCACGCGCACTCCGGCTCCCAGCACCGACATGGGTCTTTTTGGGCTCATATACCCGCCCTGCCATCGCTGGAGGCTCGCACCGAGGCGGCGATCACCCCGCATCGGGCCCTCGGTCATTCCGTCGCCTGCCTCGCAGCTGGCGCCCATGCCCCGTTATGGATCTTTTTTGACCTATAAGTGGCCGCCGAGCCCGCCTCCTGCGGGAGCACCTCCTCACCCCGCAGGCAGGCGTGAGATGGCAGCAGACAGACAGCGCAGCAGTTCCGACGCGCCGCACCCGGGCACTGTACCCCCGCTCTGCGTCCAGCACCTGCGCGATGCTGGGCCCTCTTGATGTTGCCCGGGGTCCACTCGCTCAGACACTCCCCGGCTCTCCACCACCGCTGGCTTGCCTGACGGGCGGTCCCGCCCAAGGTGCCCAACTCGGAGTCGTACCGATGATCCTGCTCCTGCAGCACCAACGCCCTGATGGTGAAATCGATAGCTACCACCTCAAGCCTGGTCGCCGCTACCACATCGGTCGTGGATCCGCCTGCGAAGTGCGCATCCTGGATCTCAAGCTCAGCCGTAAGCATTGCGCGATCGAATTCTCAGACAATGAATGGAAGATCATCGACTTGCTGAGCACCAACGGCTGCAAGCTCAACGGCGAGCAGATCGTCGGCACCATCCCCTTGCAGGCTGGCTCCCGCATCGAAGCGGGGCAGACCCTGCTGACGGTCGCCAGCCTGGGCGCCGCCCCGGTCAGCGCTCCTGCCCATGACACCGACACGCCGAGCGAAGACGTCAGCGACGACCACACCGAGACGACCAAACCGCTCCAGCAGGAAAGCCTGCCGGAGGATGGTACGGGCCGGGCTGCGGCCGAAAAGCAGGATGACGAATCGAATGTCTGGGAGCCCGAACCCGAGGTCGATCCTCTCAACCAGACCGATGCGCTGACGCCAAACCGGCGTACCGAGGATCAGCGTCCGCCAGCCACTAAGCGTCCGACTCCTGCAGCCGCAACCAAGGAGCCGGGGACCGCTTCACGGCGCGCGAATCCCGAGCCCCGGCGCCCGACGGCTGTCTTCCGCAGCGAAGATCAGACTGCCAACGCCCCCCCCGAAACGGAAGTGACCCAGAAGCTCCGCCAGGACACCGCGGCCCTGACTGCACACGCGCCAGACGCAGTCGCACCAACGGCAGCGACACCGCCGCCCCCTCCTGCGACTACCAAGCCCCCGACTAGCGAGGAGCGGGCTTTCTACATCACCGTCCTCGGTCGCCGGGTCGGGCCCCTGACCCGCGCCGCTGCCCGCGAACTCAAGGCTCGGGAACTGCGCGGCTCGCTGACGACCGCCGATCTCGAGGGCTATCCCTTGGGCTGACGCCCGTCATGCCCAACCGGACCTGCGGCTGCCTATCCGCCCGCGAGCGGCAGCAGCAGGCTGGCCTCTAGCCACCGCCGTCCGCCAGGTCACCATAGGCGGCGCTACGCATGACTGCCTCTCGCCCATTGCGCCGGAAGACGACGCTACTGCCCGCGCTCATCGCCTGGAGCGGTGCAACCGTGGTCGCTGCCGATGACGCCAGCGACCCCAAGATCGAAGCCCCCAACGTCGAATTCGACCTCCACGATGGGGCCCTGCTCGCACCGCGGGGCTTCGTCGCACGCTTCGGCGAACGCGTGGTGATGGGCGATGCGCTGCGCTTCGATCGCGACCACGATGATTTCTATGCCACCGGACGGGTGGTCTATGTCATGCCCGGCGTGCGCATCCATGCCCAGCGTCTGGGCATGCACCCCAAGACCGAGAGCGGTGATGCCTGGACGGTCACCGCCTACATCGAGCGCGAGGGACGGCGCATCCGGCTCACCGCCGACACCGCGCATTTCGACCGGCTGAACATCGTCCTCGAAGGCATCCATGCCGACGCCGGCCATGGCGGACTGCTCAGCGTCACCGCCACCTCTGCCCATGTCTACCTGCGCGAGCATCCGGATGCCGACAAGTCCGGCTTCCGCCGCGACGTGGAAGGGGTCGAGCTCATCGGCCCGACGATGCGCTTCATGGGCTTCCCGCTGCTGTACGTGCCGTATGTCTACCGGGACTTCCTCTACGATTACCCATGGACGCGCTTCGTCGTCGGCAGCACCACCCGCCTCGGCACCTTCAGCCGGGGCTGGATCGCCAGCGACCTCCCGGCCCTCGATGGCTGGGTGCCCCGGCTCGAGGCGCGCGGCGACCTCTATTCGCGAACCGGGCCTGGCTATGGCGCCGACGCGCACTGGATCAACCCGTCGATCGGCGCCGGCCTGTTCGAATGGTTCGACACCCCGCGCGAGCAGGTCATGGGTGGGCCCAGCGACGACCAGCCACTGGAAACGCGCAGCTCCCATGTCCTGGATGCCGAGCAGAAGCTGCACGACGGGATAGACGGCTTGGGCGCCGGAGCCCTCTATGCCCGTTGGCTGACCGTACCGAGCGCCGACCCACCCGGCGTCGGCGAGTCGGCTGCAGGCATCCCTCCTGATGAACGCTATCGCTCCGACTACCTGCGCGACGATCTCGATCGCCGACCCTTGGCGCGCCGCGGGGTGACCGGGGCATGGTCGTTGCCCTTTGCCAGCCTGGTGATCGACAATCAGGAGCGCGACCAGGTCGATCTGCAGACCACCGACCGCCTGTTCGGCGCCGAGGCGCTGGTACCCCAGGTCCAGATCGCCGGGCCCTTCCATGTCTCCGGCGACGTCTGGACCGAGGACCTGCGACGCGAATTCTCCGACACCTCGGCGCTGCGCACCCGCTACATCGGCGGGCTGAACTTCATGGACTGGTTCGGGCCCTGGGGCCTTGATGGCGGAGCGGGCATCCAGGGTCTGCGCTACGACAACGGCCGCCTGCTGGGCGTCGATCTCGATGAGCCGCAGAGCCGCTGGCTGCCTGAGGCGAGCGTCGGGCTGCGCCTGCGTTTCGTCGGGACCTTCGACCAGGGCCTGACCAACATCATCACCCCGCGCATCGGCTTCGAGGCCCTGGGGACCGGCCATGGCGATACGCTGCCGTTCTACGGCTTCGGCGACCAACGGGACGTCCTGACCGAGGACAAGCGCTACCTGCTGCTCGGGGTCGACACCTCCTTCTTCAAGACCGGCCCCCTCTTCACCGCCAGCCTGCAGGCTACCCTGGGCATCCGCAGCCAGGACAAGGACTACATCGACGTCAACGGCAATCCCCAGGTGGCATCATCACGCCTGGTATCGGTGATCGGCCATGCACAGGGTTCTCCGATCTCGACCGTCACCATCGTCGGGGATGCGGTCTATGATGGTCAGAACGAGACCTGGACCCAGTTCGACGCCACCGCCCTATGGATCGCAGATCGCTCGCTGATGTTCCGCTATACCGGCGCCCTGATTCCCGCCGATACCGATCACGGCAACATCTGGCAGCAGACACCCGGCATTACGGTGGTCGCCAACCGCTACCGCTACGATTTCGACCTCACCTTCGAGCCCGGTTCCGGACGGGTGCTGTCCGGCATCAGCATCGAGGCGTCCCGCCGCATGGTCGATGGGCTGCTGACGGTCTTCTACGAGGAGATCCTCAACCCCGACGGTGGCGCCTTCGATCAGCGTGTCGGCATCGGCTTCTCCACCTCGCTGCCTTCCGGCAATCCCGATCAGGCGATCAGACCGGCGCATTCGAGCGGCATCGACTTCCATTAGCCCCTGGCGGGGCACCGCGCCCACCCGTCCACTCCAGACGCCGGGGTGGGGCGGATTCGCTCCTCCCACCCCAGGCCGCTCGCCACTTGTCGCCAGCCCAGGGCGAGCGATGGTGGTCCGTTACCGGCATGAGCCTCGCCAACGCCATCCGTGCTAGCCTGGTGATCGGCTGGTTGGTGCTTTTCGGCAACCATGCCCTGCACTACGCCCTCCCCGATCTGGGGCTGCAGGATCGCCACGACTTCGCCGCCGTGGTCAATGCCAACCTCGACCGCGAATTCACCTACCAGCTGCTTCCCGAGCAGGGGCCTGGCATGCACCATCCGATGGGCACCTGCACACTCTCCCTGACGCGCGACGAGAGCCGCTTCTTGCTGACCACCGAACTGCGGCTCACCGATCATGCCATCGATGTCATGCTCGACGCCCTCTTGCCCCAGATGCAGAACTCCACGCATGACAAGAGCCTGCGCCTGACGGTCAAAGAGACCCTCGATGAGCACCTCCACCTCGACGAGGTGCAGGCCACTGGCAGCGCCCATGGCCACTCCGTCAGCGCCACCGGGCACGTCGGCGCCACGGGCCTGGCTGGCACATGGAGCCTCGACGACACCAGCCCGACGCCATACCTCCTGCCGGAGATCACCCCGCTGACCACCCAGGGGCTCGATGTCGCGATCAGCCTTCCTCCGGGACTGTCGCCCGGCGACCGATTCACCTCGCACATGGTCAATCCGGACCTGCTCAAGCTCTCGGCGCACCGTGCCATCGCGGTCTTCCAGGTGCGTGGCCGGGAGGCCGTGCGCACCCTGCATGGCGAGTTGGAACTCCTGCGCGTCGACCTGGAGGTCGACGGCAAGCCCTACTCCAGCCTGTGGTGCGATGCCAGCGGAACGGTATACCGCAGCGTGCAGAGCGGCTCCCACCTGGCACTGATGCTCGACCGCAAGAGCGACACATCCAAGGGTCTACCCATCGTCATCTGGCCGGCTTCGCCATGAACGCTCCCGGCGATGGCGGCGGGCCCGCCGCGAAGCCAGGTCCGGCTCCCGCCCCGCCCGTGCGTCGGCGAGCGCAGCTCCCGGTGCGCGCCAGCAGCCAAGGCGTGGACGGCGCCGATGACCGCCGCTTCTGCCGCGACATGCTGCCACGGGTGTCACGGACCTTTGCCGCCTGCATCCGCCTGCTGCCTCCCGACGTCGGCCACGCCGTCCTGCTCGCCTACCTGCTCTGCCGAATCGCCGACACCATCGAGGACACCGCCGATCTCCCGGTCGAGGACAAGCAGCGGCTGCTGCTGCACTTCCGGCGCTGCCTCGATGCAGGCGGGCCGGGCATCGAGCCCGTATGCCGGGCCTTCATCGGCCTGCGGCCCGATGCCAGCTGGCACTGCGATGATGAACAGCTCGCCGCCCAGGCCGATGCGGTGATGCGCGAGTTTGCCAGGCTCGGAGCCCCGCAGCAGGACGCCATCCGACCGTGGGTTCAGGAGATGTGCAGCGGCATGGCCGAGTTCGCCGTCATGCACAGCCGCGCCAGACCGGACCGCCTTGAGGCGCTCTCCAGCCTCGACGATCTGGACCGCTACTGCTATTTCGTCGCCGGTACCGTCGGGCACCTGCTCACCGAGCTCTTCCGCCTTCACCACCCACGCCTCACCAGGCGCCATTATGCGCGCCTCAAGGAGCTCTCGACCAGCTTCGGCATCGGCTTGCAGCTGACCAATATCATCAAGGACGTGGCCGATGACCGTCAGCGCGGCTGGAGCTTCATCCCCCGCCAGCTGTGCCATCTCGCCGGTATCGCCCCCGAAGAGCTGCTCGCACCCAACTGCCAGCACCAGGCGCGCCTGGTCATGGATCTGCTGATCACCAAGGCCAAGGGCCATCTGATGGATGCTCTGGACTACTGCACCACCCTGCCGCGCAGCGCCTACCGCATCAGGCTCTTCTGCCTCACCCCGCTGTTCTTCGCCGCACGCACGCTCTATCGCGCCGAGCGGGATGCGCGCCTGCTCGATCCCGGCCACAAGGTGAAGATCACCCGCGGCGAAGTGCATCGCATCATCTGCTTCACCTATCTGCTCGCACCCAACAACCACCTGGTGCGCGCCTACTATCGTCAGCTCGCCGGCAAGCGTCGCAAAACCGACTGAGGCGGCCAGGAATGATGGCGGCGAGCGCGGACGCCGCGCTCATCGACCGCTAATCGACGTAGTTGGCGACCCAGCCTGCCGGATCGGTGAAGATGCGGATGGCGGTGATCTGCTTGTCGGAGCACAGGGTGAAGAAGTGCTTATAGTTCCCCGGGACAGTGATGAAGTCGCCCGGATGCAGCTCGGCATCGATGATCTCCCCGCCGGGGGGGAAGAGGGTGAAGACCCCGCGGCCCTGGACCACGAAGCGCACTTCGTCGTCGCTGTGCACGTGCTTCTTGTCGAACTTGGCCAGCATGGCGTCGAGGTTGGGGGTTTCTGGATAGAGCGTCACGACGTCCGCGGTCTTGTAGCCGCGGGTCTTGTACAGGCGCTGGATCTCGGGATCGAATGCCTTCAGCAGCTGTTGCTTCTCGGCATCCGAGAGGTTGCGGCTCGAAAGGTTCTTCGGCAGCCGCTCGGTGCCCCAGACCTCGTAGATGACGTTGGCGCTCTTGCACGCCTGCTCGACCTGGGCGCGCTCTTTGATGACCCGTTTGCTATTGCGGAGGGTGAGAACGGCCATGGCGGTGCTCCCGGCAGGTGATGGTGCGCACCATATGGCTGGAGCTATCGATGCCAAGGGCAACCAGGCGCGGCCCTGGCAGGCGCTCCAGCACGCATTGTGGGCATGGTCCACTGGCGCTAGCGTATGCGCATGGATGCCAGCGAGACACCGCTCCGCGACCTGCCTGGCATCGGTCAGGCGCGCGCCAGCAGCCTCGCGTCGAGCGCGCTGCACACCGTCTGGGACCTCCTGCATGCTCTCCCGCGCTGCCTGGGCGAGCCGCCTCCGGTCTACGACTCCGGCCCTCCGCCGGTCGGCGCGCGCGCGCGCATCCGGGCGGAGATCATCGCCGTGCGCAAGCGCTTCACCCGTGGCCGCGGGCTGGGGCTGGAGGTGACGTTGCGGCGTGTCGACCAGTCCATCATGCGGGCGCGCTTCTGGCGTGCCGCCATGCTGCTGCGCGTGCTGGTACCCGGCACCTGGCTGCTCTTCGAAGGCATGATCGACCGGGAGCACAGCGACCTGCTGCTCCACCCCTCCTTCCACCCCCTAGCGGGTGGACCGGCGCAGCCGCTGCCGGTCGAGCACGGCTGCCGGGTCGCCTACGAACTGCCGGAGGGCTTCTCGCAGGCGCTGTTCGCCAGGCTGGTGGCCAACGCCATGGAGGTCGGCCTGGCCGCCATCACCGACCCGGCCGGGATGCTCGCCGACGAGGCCTACCAGCTGATCCTGCGCCACCTGCATGCCCCGGCATCGCCGGCCCAGCACGAAGCTGCCCGCCGCCAGCTGGCCGAGCGCGAGCTGCTCGCCCTGGCCATGCACTTCGCCGCGCGCCGCCGCTCCTGGTGCGGCCAGGCAGGGCGCGCCTGGCCGTGGAGCGACGAGCTCCACGCCGAGGCCCTGCGCCTGCTGCCCTTCGCCTTGACCCCAGGGCAGGCGGCCGCCTGCGCCGAGGTGCGCGCCGATCTGGCGCTGACGCAACCGATGTACCGACTGCTGCACGGCGAGGTCGGCAGCGGCAAGACCGCCATCGCCCTGCTCGCCACCCTCGCGGTGGTCTCCGGCGGCGGTCAGGTGGCCTGGCTGGCGCCCACCGCGATCCTGGCCAGGCAGCATGCCGATCTCGTCGAACGCATCATGGCCACAGGATGCTCGCGCCTGCGGCTGCGCCACGGCCTGCTCACCGGCGGCATCGCAGAGGGCGAGCGCCAGGCGCTGATGGATGAGATCTCCGCGCAGCGCATCGATCTGGTGATCGGCACCCACGCCGTGCTCGAGGAGGAGGTGCGGTTCCGCGAGCTCGGCCTGGTGGTCATCGACGAGCAGCACCGCTTCGGTGTCGCCCAGCGCACCGCCCTGTTCGCTCGCGCCTCCGCTCGGCAGCACTACCGCCCCGATCTGCTGCTGATGACCGCCACCCCGATCCCGCGCAGCCTGGCGCTGACGCTGTACGGCGATCTTGCGTTGACGCGCCTGGCCGGCCGGCCGCCTGGACGCGCTCCGGTATCCTGCGCCCTGGCCGCCTATAGCGCCTTGTCGCAGCTCGATAGACCGATCCAGACCGCCCTCGACGGCGGCGGCCAATGCTTCATCATCTGCGCCCGCATCGAGGGGGACGGGGAGACTGCCTCCGTGGATGTCCGCTCTGCCCACCGCCATGTGCTCAGCCGCTTCGCGGAGCATGGTGTCGGGCTGCTGCATGGCGGTCTCGGCGAAGCCGAGAAGACCAGCGTGATGGGCGAATTCGCCAGCGGTCGCCTGGGCATCCTGATCAGCACCTCGGTGGTCGAGGTCGGCATCGATGTCGCACGCGCCACGCTGCTGGTGGTGCTCGATGCCGAGCGCTTCGGCCTCGCCCAGCTGCACCAGATGCGCGGGCGGCTGGGGCGCGGGGCGCTGCCCGGACGCTGCCTGCTGTTCCACCGCGGAGCCGATCCGCCGGCCCGGCTCGCTGTCCTGCTCACCCACGATGACGGTCTCGAACTGGCCGCCTACGACCTGTCGGAGCGCGGTCTCGGCGAACTCCTCGGTACCGCCCAGCACGGCCACCAGCGACTGCGCATCGCCGACCTGGTGCGCGATGCCGATCTCCTCGACCGGGCCCGTGAGGAGGCGCAGCGCCGAGGAGCTGCTGGCGACAGCCACCATCGGGGTCTCGCACGCCTGCTTGCCGGCGGCCACCCCGCCAACCTGCCGTCAGGCGGCTGAAGCGCCGTGCCGAGCCAACTGCCGGCTCACCGGCATGGGCAGTTGGCGCCAGGGCGGATGGCGCAATGATCGTCCGCCGTGGACAGTGCCTATCAGCAACTCGCCAACCGCCTCTCCCGCGTCCACCGGCATCTGCGCAAATGGGCGCGCCGCACCGGCACCACCTGCTACCGCCTATACGAGAAGGACATTCCCGACCAGCCGCTGATCGTCGACTGGTACGACGGCTCGGCGGTGGTGTGGGCCTTCGAGCGCACCCGCAATGACACCAGCGCGCTGGAGGATGCCTGGCTGGCGCAGGTCACTGATGCCGTCTGCGCCGCCCTCCAGCTCCCGGCCGAGCAGGTGTTCCTCAAGCGCCGGTTCCGCCAGAAGGACCGCCAGTCCGGCGACGGGCAGTACCATCGGCTCGAGCACCGCCACTGCACCAAGGTGGTGACCGAGCAGGGCCTGCGCTTCGAGGTCAACCTCTCCGACTATGTCGATACCGGGCTGTTCCTCGATCACCGACCGACACGCGCGCTGGTGCGGGCCCAGGCCGCGGGCCTGGCGGTGCTCAACCTCTTCGCCTATACCGGATCATTCACCTGCGCCGCGCGCTCCGGCGGTGCCGCAACCACCACCACCGTCGACCTGAGCCACACCTACCTGGAGTGGGCAGGCCGCAATCTGGCGCTCAATGGCTACGCCGCGCACGCCGATCATGCGCTGGTGCGCGCAGACTGCCTGGAGTTCCTCGACGGCCTGGCACGCCGCACTCCCCGCTACGATCTGGTGATCTTGGACCCCCCCACCTTCTCCAACTCGAAGTCGATGTCCGGTTCGTTTTCGGTCTCCAGGGACCATCCGACGCTCTTGACCCAGTGCCATGCGGTGCTGCGTCCCGGCGGGGTGCTCTATTTCAGCACCAACTGCCGCGGCTTCCAGCTTGCCAGCGTAGGCGTTCCGCCATTCGCCATCACCGACATCAGCGAGAGCAGCATCCCGGAGGATTTCCGCAACCGCCGCATCCACCGCTGCTGGCGCATGGTGCGCAGCTCCTGAAGCTGCGCTGGGCAGGGCGGAGGCCGGGGGCCAGCACCGTCAGCCGGCGGTCCTGGTGGCGGTCGGCGCGGGCGATTGATGGCTCAATGGCTGGGGCGGATCACAGCGAGTCCCGCTTGCAGAGCTTGCACGAGGTCGCCACTATCGTCGTCTATGGCGCTCCCAGCTCCTCTCGTACCTCTCCATGAGGCGACCCTCATCGACGAGGCGGCCGTGCTGCTCGGCCAGGATCTCGGGGTGCTGATGGAGAATGCCGGCGCCGCCATCGCCCGCGAGGCGCAGCAGCTCGCCCCGGACGGCACCATCCTGGTCGCCTGCGGTCCGAGCAACAATGGCGGGGACGGCTACGTATGCGCCCGGCTGCTCGCCCAGTCTGGTCGCCGTGTGCAGGTGTGGCCGGTGGTCAAGCCGCGCAGCGAGCTGTGCGAGGCGCAGGCCCAGCGCCTGCCGTCATCCGTCGAGCTGCTCACGGCGGTGCCGGGCGAGCCCCCGGCACTGCTCATCGATGCCGTCCTGGGCGCCGGCATGCGCGGCCGACCCAGGGAACCGATCGCCTCGGGGCTAGTGGCCCTGAAGGCGCTCGCGTGCAAGATCCTGGCGGCCGACGTGCCGAGCGGCCTGGGAAGCGACCTCTGCCTGCCCGCGACCCTCACGGTCTGCCTGCAAGTGGCCAAGCTCGAGCTCCTGCGGCAGAGCGGCATCGGCGAGTTCAAGACGGTCGACATCGGGGTGCTGCCGGCTGCCTACCAGGATGTCCAGCCGACCTGCTTCCGGCGCTTCCCGCCGCTGAAACGGACAGGGCACAAGGGCACCCATGGTGAATTGCTGGTGGTCGGAGGCGGTGTGTTCCCCGGGGCCTTGGAGCTGGCGTGCCGGGCGGCGGTGATGACCGGCTGCGACCTGGTGCGCGCCTGGACCGGCGAGGGTCCCAAGCTGCCGCCGACGGTGGTCTACCACCGCCAATTCAACCGCACCCTCAGCCCGGCCGACCCGGAGGAGCTCACCCCCCTGCTGGTGCGCGCCAGCGCGGTGCTGATCGGCAATGGCCTGGGCCGCGAGCCGGGCTGCCATGAGGCGGCCCAGCAGGCCTTCAGCCTGGCCGTCGAGATGGGGGTGCCGGTGATCGTCGATGCCGATGCCATCGCCGCGCTCACCGACCAGCTGCGCAACCTTCCCGATGGCGATGCCCACATCCTCATCACCCCGCATCGCACCGAGGCGCGCAACCTCCTCGGCATGCCCATCGATGAGGAGACCCTGCACGGCTTCGCCCGTCCCGATCGCGTGCTGCTGGCCAAGGCGGTGGTCGACCTGATCAGCGATGGCTGGCGCTGGCAGCGCAATCCCCGTGGCAATCCGCGCATGGCCGTCGGTGGCACCGGCGATGTGCTGGCCGGCCTGGCCGCCGGACTGATGGCCCGCGGCGCGAGCCCATTCGATGCCGCGCGCATGGCCGCACTGTGGATCACCAGCGCCGCCGACCAGCTGTGGCAGGAACAAGGGCCCTGCTATGACGCCGAGAGCGTGCTGGAGCGCCTTCCCGCCACGCTGCGCTCGCTGCTGGCACCGCTTGGCATGTGGCCGCCGATGGTCGGGTGAAGCGCGGGTGCCCACCCTGCGGCGAGCGCTCAGCGCTGGAGCACTTCGTCGCTGAGGACCGCATCGTCCACCGCCCCGGGCGCAATGCTGATTACCTGCCAGCGGTGGGTGACCTCATCACTGCGGTATTCGACCACCAGCGGCAGCCCGGGAAGCGTGGCCAGGTTGCTGGCGAGCGAATCCTTGTCGTCGGCTGAACTGCTGAGCAGGCCGATGGCATAGAGGTTCGGCAGCCCTTGGGCCAGCACCACGGTGCAGGACTTGCCGTCTGCGCGCATGGCGAAGCGCTTGGCGGGGATGCCCTCAAGCACGACGTCCTGCGCATCGTGATCGAGCTCGCGCACCGGCGGCAAGGCGGCGAGCGGGACGGTTTCGCGCTTGCCGCCGACATAGAGCAGCTCCTGCGCATGCGCGCGATCGACCAGCAGGCGCGGGCCGTCACCGGTGACCTGCATGCGGCCGCCCTTGATGGTGAACACGCTGGTGCCCACTTGGATGGGCTTGCCGCTGGCCAGTACGATCCGCTCGAGCTCGGCTTCGTAGGTGCCGATATCCTCAAGCAGGATGCGCCGCACCGTCAGGGGGGCATTGTGCATGTCCTGCTGGGCCTTCTGCAGGCGATCGCGCAGGATGCGGGAGTAGTCATCGAGCTCCACCCGGTCGGAACCGCCGACCGACGACGGGCCGACCAGGGTCTCCTCGACGGTGATGACACCTGACCATTCCACACCCCAGCCGGAGGCCGCTAGCATCAAGGGCAAAACCAGGCCCAAGGCCCGATTAAGCCAGCCGCAGCGGTGCTTTACCATAGCCATCCACCGTACCGCTGCGCGCCCGGCTGGCAATTGCAGGTACCCGACAGCGGTGGCGGCGCCTAGCGGCCCACCGCAGGGGGTCGGCACGGACTGATGACGGACCGCGCTCCGGCACGGCGGACAGCGCTCTCAGGGCATGGTCTCTCCGGGGCAGGTTGTTCGGGCAGGATCGGCGGTCGACGCTACTGGGTGTGCGGAAGCCTAGAGCGAGCCACCACTTGCCACAACGCAGGAAGGCCAACAATGCGCCCTCCCCTAACGCCGCCGAGGCCCCCACGATGGATCACCTTGATCAGCTCGAGCAGCAGAGCGTCTTCATCTTCCGCGAGGCATTCCGCCATTTCGAGCGGCTGTGCATGATGTGGTCGATCGGCAAGGATTCGACCGTGCTGCTGTGGCTCGCACGCAAGGCCTTCTTCGGGCACATCCCCTTCCCGCTCATCCACATCGACACCAGCTACAAGCTGCCGGAGATGATCCAGTACCGCGACCGGCTGGCGATGGAATACAGGCTGACCATGATAGTCGGACAGGACGAGGCCACGATCAAGGCCCGCAACACCTTCCCCGACAAGTTCAAGGCCAATCCGGCGATGAGCGAAGCCGAGCAGGCGCTCGCGCGCAAGGAGTGCTGCTCGCTGCTGAAATCGTCCGCCCTCAAGGCGACGCTCCAGGGCACTGGCATCCGCCGCCGGCTCAACCTGACCACCGGCGTCTACGACATCGACCCTGATCACGAGCCTTACCACGGGGTGATCGGCGGTGCCCGCTCGGACGAGGAAGGCAGCCGTTCGAAGGAGCGCTACTTCTCGCCTCGCGACAAGAACAACGCCTGGGATGTCGGTGATCAGCCGCCTGAACTATGGAACCAGTTCAAGACCGATTTCGCCCCCGGTACGCACGTGCGCATCCATCCGCTCCTGGATTGGACCGAGCTGAACATCTGGGAGTACATCAAGCGCGAGTCCATCCCCACCGTGTCGCTGTACTACGACCAGGGCAAGGGCACGCGCTACCGCTCGCTCGGCTGCGGTCCCTGCCAGAAGCCGATCGAGTCGACCTCCAAGAACGTCGACGAGATCATCGCCGAGCTCAAGAGCGGCCGCCTGCACAACATCGCCGAGCGCTCGGGCCGCATGCAGGATGGCAAGCACGGCTTGGAAGAACTGCGCCGCGAAGGATACATGTGATGGCCATCAGCCGCTGCAGACCGCCGCACGCACCCGCCGTGCCCGCCCGTTCCATGTGCGCGGCGGCCCGCACCACCCACCGCCTGGCCCGAGCCGCGCTTCCGGGAAGGATGCCATGACTCCATCCGCACCGATCGCGGATCGCGTCGAAGCCGATCGCGACCAGATGAACATCGTCATCGTCGGCCATGTCGACCACGGCAAGAGCACGCTGGTCGGGCGGCTGCTCGCCGACACCGGTTCGCTGCCCCAGGGCAAGCTCGAGGGCGTCCGGCGGGAATGCGAGCGCACCGGCAAGCCGTTCGAGTACGCCTTCCTGCTCGATGCGCTCTCCGACGAGCAGGACCAGGGCATCACCATCGACACCGCGCGCTGCTTCTTCAAGTCGAGCAGCCGCGACTACATCATCATCGATGCGCCGGGGCATATCGAGTTCCTCAAGAACATGATCTCCGGTGCGGCACGAGCCGAAGCCGCGCTGCTGATGATCGATGCCAAGGAAGGGGTGCGCGAGAACTCGCGCCGGCACGGCTACATCCTCGGCATGCTCGGCATCAAGCAGGTGGTGGTGTGCGTCAACAAGATGGATCTGGTCGGCTACCGCCAGGATGTCTTCGATGGCATCGAACGGGAGTACCGCGAGTTCCTCGCGGGGATCGGCGCGGTCAGCCCGCGCAACTTCGTCCCCATCGCCGCGCTCAGCGGTGAGAATCTCATCACGACCAGCCCCAACATGCCGTGGTACCGTGGCGAGAGCATCCTCGCGCTGCTGGACGGATTCACCAAGCAGCCGCCCAAGACCGCCCAGCCGCTGCGCATGCCGGTCCAGGCCATCTATAAGTTCACCAGCCATGGCGATGAGCGGCGCATCGTCGCCGGACGCATCGAATCCGGCCAGGTGAAGGTCGGCGACGAGGTGGTCTTCAGCCCTTCGAACAAGAGTGCGCACATTAGCACCATCGAAGGCTTCAACACCCAGCCGAGGAGCGAGATAACGGCCGGCTGGTCGACCGGCTTCACCCTCAGCGAGGAGATCTACATCACCCGCGGCGAGGTGATGAGCCGGAAGTCCCAGGCCCCGCTGGTCGGCACGCGCTTCCGCGCCAACCTCATCTGGCTGGGCCGCAAGCCGATGGCCCAAGGCCGCGACTACAAGCTCAAGCTGCATACCTGCACCCAACCGGTGCGCATTCAGAGGCTGCTCAAGGTCCTGGACGCGTCCCAGCTCGACGGGGTGCTGGAGAAAGACTCCATCGGCCGTCATGACGTCGCGGATGTAATCCTCGAGACCCGCCAGCCGGTGGCCTTCGACCTCACCACCGACATCGAAGGGACCGGCCGCTTCGTCATCGTCGACGGCTACGACGTCGCCGGCGGCGGCATCATCACCCAGGCTGTGCCGGACGACCAGGATGAACTGCGCAGCGAGGCACGCCTTCGCGACTTCTCCTGGGTGCAGGGCAGCATCACCGTCGAGGAGCGCGCCAAGCGGCTGGGCCACCGCCCGGCCCTGGTGATGTTCGTCGGCAAGCAGAACTCCGGCAAGCACCGCTATGCCCGCGCGCTCGAGCGCGCGCTGTTCGATCGCGGTACGTTCAGCTACTTCATCGACGGCACCAACGTCCTGATGGGCGTCGATCATGATCTGACCGTCGACGCCACCCAGGCCGAGCTGGTGCGCCGCTTCGGCGAAGTCGCCTACCTGCTGCTCTCCGCCGGCGTGATCCTGGTCTCCACCACCAATGCCATCGGTCTGGCCGATCACAGTTCGGTCCAGGCCCTGATCGGCGCCTATGCCTCGGTCGCCGTCGAGGTCGATCCCGGCGGCCTCTCCACCGCCCCCTGCGACCTGCGCATCCGCGGCACCGAGACCGAAGCCGAGGTGATCGCCCGGATCATCGCTCTGCTCGGCCAGAAGCAGGTGCTCGGAGCACCCTGACGCTGCGCTGGCGTCAGCTGTGCGCAGAGGCACCACCGCCGCTCTCAGCGGTTGCGCTCGAACACCACCATCACGCGCTCCGGATCGCCATCCTCGAGCACTACTCGCCGCTCGCTGACGAAGCGATAGCCGAGTCCGGTACAGGCGGCCAGCGCGGCCTGGCGTTCATCACCGGCGAACGCCGGCCCCTTGTAGATGACCAGATGCCCGGATTTCTCCAGCAGATCCGCCGCCTCCTCGAGGATCAGCGAGGCCTGGCCCATGGCCCGGCAGGTGACCAGCTGGCAGGATCGGCGCAGCCCGCTGGCCTTGATCGCCGCTTCCGATCCGCGCATATGCAGTGCGCGCGCCTGCGCATTGCCGGTCAAGGTGCAGGCGGCGGAGAGGAACTCGACCTTCTTCAGGCGCGCATCGACCATCACCCACGGCATGTTCGCCAGCCAGGTCGCCAGCGGCAGCCCCGGATAGCCACCGCCCGAGCCGAGGTCGACGCATGCCGCCCCCTGGGAGAGGTGGCGCAGGCGGGTGTCGCCGACCAGGGCCAGGCTGTCGAGGACATGGAGCTTGAGGTAATCGCGCGGTTCGATGATGGTGGTGAGGTTCAGCCAACGGTTCACCCCCACCAAATGGCCATAGAGGGCCTCCATCTGCGTACGCCTGGCATCGGCGTCGGGGATGCCGAGCTCGCGGCAACGCACGGAAAACCAGCGCCAATGCTCATCGCCGAAGGCGATCGGCGGGTGCAGGGCGGGTTCAACGCTGCCCATCGCAGGGTCATCGGCTCTTTGCAGTTCGCGTTTCGACATAGTCCGATGGGAGCTTCACCGTCCGCTGGGCCATGCCATCGCTAATACGCCCCCGGTCCGCAGGCCCGAAGCTCCCCCCGCTTGCCAGCGCCACCTTCCGCCCATCATCGTCAGCGTGGACTACCTCGTCATCGCCCGCAAATACCGCCCTCAGACCTTCACCGAGGTGACCGGCCAGGAGGTCGTGGCGCGCACCTTGACCAATGCGATCAAGTCGCAGCGCGTCGCCCATGCCTACCTGTTCACCGGGCCTCGCGGGGTGGGCAAGACCAGCATGGCGCGCATCCTCGCCAAGGCGCTGTGCTGCGAAACCGGGCCGACCACCGAGCCGTGCGGCGTCTGCCAGCATTGCCGCATGATCACCGACAGCGGGCATCCGGACGTCGCCGAGATCGACGCCGCGCGCTACAATGGCGTGGATGCGATCCGCGAGCTCTCGGACAATGCCAGCTTCTCCCCGACCCTGGCGCGCTTCCGCATCTACATCCTCGACGAAGTGCACATGCTCTCGACCTCGGCGTGGAATGCCCTGCTCAAGCTGCTCGAGGAGCCCCCGGCCCACGTTCGCTTCATCTTCGCCACCACCGAGGTCGAGAAGGTGCTGCCGACGGTGCTGTCGCGCTGCCAGCGCTTCGACTTCCGCTCGATCGACCTCGATGCCATCGTCAAGCGCCTGCGCGAGATCTGCGTCAAAGAGCAGGTCCAGCTGACCGATGCGGTGCTCTACCGCATCGCCCGCGCCGCGGGAGGCGGCATGCGCGACGCGCAGACCCTGCTCGACCAGCTGATCGCGGTATGCGACGGCGAGGTCATCGAGGAGGACCTCAACCTGCTCCTCGGGGCAGCCCGCGGCGGCGATCTCGATCTGGTGGTCAATGACCTGCTGTCGGGCAATGCCAGCGCCGCTATCGAGACGCTCGATCGCATCGTCGCTGGCGGGGTGGCGCCGACGACCTTCCTCGAACAGCTCATCGATCACGCCCGCACCGTGCTGCTGGTGCAGGCCTGCGGGAGGGAATCGCCGGCCGTCCGCCGCCTCGGCACCTGCACGCCCGCCCTCGAGGCCCAGGCCAAGCTGGCCACCCCCGAGAAGACCATGCGCACCTGCCAGATCCTCATCGGCAGCCAATTGGCGCTGCGCCAGGGAGCCGACCCGCGCTTGCAGCTCGAGCTCTCCTTCGTCCGCATCGCCGGACTCGGGCAGCTGCTGGATGCCGACACCCTGCTGCGCCGCATCGAGCGCCTGGAAAGCGCGCCGGCAGGAGCGTCTGCTCCGCACCCCCGGTAGGGCCGGGACCGTCCCCGTCACGGTCACCGGCCCGCACCGAACTCCCCTCCGAGCATCATCCTTCCGCGGCGCGCCAGGGAGAGGGCGCCCCTGCCTGGCCGCTCACCCAGCAGGCCGACGCTGCGCCAGCCGCTCCCAGCCCGGCCGCGCCAGCCTCGTCGCCACGTCCAGCCGAGCTGGCCCCCCAGGCCCTGCTGAGCCTGCTGCAGAGCCGTTGGGGTGAACTGGCCCGCAACGCGATGCGCGATGGCCAGGTGAGCCTCGCCGCAGCACTCACCGACAGCGCGCCGGTGGCGCTCGCGGGCGACCTGCTGACCGTCGAGCTGCCGGCCCCCTTCTGCGCCCAGCTGACCATCCGTCCCGACATGACCCAGCAGTTCGAGGCCGTGCTGCAGGCGGTCGCCGGACGACGGCTGCGGGTGGTCGGCCGTCCGCGCAAGGGCCAGGCGGGCGATGAGCGCACTGACCGCTACCGCCAGGCGCAGGATCATCCCCTCGTGCAGCTGCTGATGAAGCGCTTCGAGGCGGACATCGTGGCGCGCGAGATCATCCCCACCGAAGAATGGCTCAGGCGCATGCAGTCCTAATGGCGTACCGGCAGCCGGTCGTCAATGTCACACGCATGAGCATGGGGCGTTGCTCGATGTCGCATGGCGACGAAATGTCCATGGCCCATCCGACATACTCTCCTAGCATCGCCCGCCAGCGGACCATCTTCCCATGAAGCCAGAGCCTATCAGCGTGGATGCTCCCATCCGTCGCGATGAGACCTCCGAACTCATGGGCCAGGGCGGAACCTACCTCCGCCAGCCAACCCAGATCGGACCCTACAAGATCATCCGCGTCATCGGACGCGGGGGAATGGGGACGGTGTACCGGGCACAGGTCGTCGTTTCTTGCGAAGTGCCTATCGGGCAGGAAGTTGCGATAAAGCTTCTGCGCGAGACCGAGGAGAAGGAACGACTGCGTTTCGCACGCGAGGCCGGCTACCTCCAGGCGCTGCGGCATCCGGGGATTGTGCGCGTACTGGATGCTGGTGAATTCGAAGGCCAGCCCTATCTGGTGATGCAGCTCGTCGAGGGCGGCCATGCCGACGACCTGCTGGTGCCGGGCAAGCCTTTGGACGAGCAGCGGGTGGCCGATCTGGCCATCCAGGCACTCGAGGCGCTCCAGGTGGCCCACCTAGCCGGCATCCTGCATCGCGATATCAAGCCGGGCAACATCATGATCACCCCGTCGGGCCAGGTGAAGCTGGTCGATTTCGGCCTGGCCCAGTACATGGACGCCGAATCGCATCTGACCGCCACCGGGGCAGTGGTCGGCACCCCCGCCTACATGAGCCCGGAACAGGCTGCCGGACGGCGCAACGAGGTGGGCCGGCGCTCCGACGTCTACAGCATGGGCGCATGCCTCTATGAGCTGGTGACCGGCCAGCAGCCGTTCACTGCGGACAACTCGGTCGCCTTGCTGCGCCGCATCATCGAGGAGCCGCTGGTGCCGCCCTCGCAGCTGCGCAAGGACCTCCACCGCGATCTCGAGACCGTGATCCTCAAGGCGATGGCGAAGGATTACCGCGACCGCTATGAGAGCGCCGAGGCGATGGCCGCCGACCTGCGCCGCTTCCGCCTGGGCGTGCGCATCCGTACCGGGCGTCCTGGCACCCTGCTGCCCTTCTTGCGCACCGCCTGGCACCACCGCAGCACCATTGCCGGCCTCGGGCTGCTGCTGTTCGTTTCGGCCTCCCTGGCGACCCTGATGGTGGTCCAGGGCCTCAAACGGGCGAAGGCGCAGAACTCCAGCCCGAGCCCCGTCCTGACCACCACCGAGAAGCCTCCGGAGGACGATCCCTCGCCTTCCGATCCGTGGGTCGCGACCTTCAAACAGGCTGAAGCGCTCGATAACCCGAAGAGCGCCCTGAAGATCAAGCCCGCACCGACCTTCGGCAAGGACGCGGTCCGGACCGAGACCATCAAGCGGGTGAGCGGCTCGGTGCGGCTCTCGGTCAACATCGAGCTGCGCGACGTCAACTTCCTGGTCGAATTGATGATCAACGACCGCGACATCGGCCGCGGATACCGCCTACGGCTGATCGGCAGCAAGAACAACGACCGTCTCGAACTGCTGCGCGAGAAGCGGGTGGTCACCAGCCGCGACCTCGGTCAGCTGTCGCGCGGGCAGACCATGCGCATGACCATCGAGCGCAACGACAACACCATCATCGGCCTGATCGGCAAGCGCGAGCCGCTGCGCCTGCCCGACCTGGTGCCCATCGAGGGCGAGAACGCCTCGGGCGTCTACATCGCCTATGTCCCCGGTGAGGTGCGCATCAGCGACATCCAGCTCGACCGCCAGCGCAGCACCCTGTTCATCAGCGCCCTGGAGCTGGCCGACAACGAGCGCCAGGAGAACAACTTCGGCCTGGCGAAGGAGAAGTACGAGGAGTTCCTCCATGATCACCCCCAGTCGCCGCAGGTGCGTGACGCCCAGCTGCGCATCGGGCTGTGCCTCGAGGCGATGGACAATCCGCTGGCCTACGAGCAGGCGCTCAACACCTTCATCGAGGTGGCCTCGGCCAATCGCGACGATCCGCGCTACGTCCTCACCGCCACCGTGCATGCCTGGAGCTGCGCCCTGCGCCTGGGGCGCTACGAGGAGGCAGAGGAGTTCTTCGATGCCGTGCGCCGCGACAACGACCTCAGCACCGTCCTGGCCACCGTCTCGGAGGCGATGATCCAGGACCTGGTCAAGGACTACCTCACCAGGGCCAGCACCATCGCAGCCGCGGAACCTGAGCGGGCGGTAAAGCTGTACACCGATGGCGCGGAGATCGCCACCTACCTCAAGCAGACCGACGCGGCGGGCCTGGCGGAGACCGCCGCCGGCGACATCCTGATGTCCCTCAATCGCAGCAACGACGCGCTCGAGCGCTACCGCGCGGTCAGCAGCAACATGGAGCTGCCCGTGCCGTTGCGCATGAAGGCCCTGCTCAAGGTGGCGGAGGCGGAGCGCATGCGCGACCATCTGGAAGCCGCCGAGATCGCCTACGAGGTGATCCTGTCGCATCCGCAGCCGGTCGAGGACTACCAGTCCCAAGCGCGTCTCTGGCTCGGCGACATCTATGCGCAGAAGGGCGATACCGCCGGTGCGCTCGCCTGCTGGGGAAAATCGAAGGAGGACAAGAGCCTGGCCGGCATGATCATGCGCCACATGCTCAACGGCGAGGTGCCCATGCCCACCGGCGATGACCGTTTCCACGCCAATGATATCGAGTACTTCAATGCCCGCCTCGCCCTGCTGCGCGGCCATCCGGAGCAGTTCCTCGAACGTCTGCAGCACGTCGTCGACATGGGCCCGGCAAATGATTGGCCGTCACCCTTCGCCCAGCACCTCCTGCAAGTGCTCCAGAGCGGTCGCAGCGAGGCCGATGTCGAGGCCCACCCCTCTCCGGCAGCCGAATCCAGCGAGATCGCCCAGCCGGTGCCCTAGCGCGCCCGCAGCCACTCCGGCAGGCGCGCAGCAGCCTGCCCCGACGGTGCATGGCCAATCCTCTCCGCGGCACCCCATCACCTGGTGCACGATGCCGCGGCTGGAGGCGGAGGCGCTGCCGGGGAGGTCGACGTCAGTCGTCCTCCTCTTCGGCTGCCTCCTCGTCTTCATCGAGGTTTTCCTCCATGTCCTCGTTTTCCTCGTTGACGATGTCGACGAACTCGTCGAGCGCGTCGCGAATTGCTTCGTTGACCTTGAACCCCTCAGTCTTGAGGAGCTTGATGATATCCTCTTCCAAGCCCATTGGCGAACTCCTTACGGTGACGGCTGTGGCGGTTTCCTAGCAGGAGGGTTGGCGAACGCCAGAGCCTTGTCCTGATCACGCCTGAAGGCGGACCCTTCCGGCCCGGTGGCGCCGCATCGCCTGCCGATGACTCCGGACGTAGGGCTCCGCCCGCCGCTGTCAATGCATCGCCTTTTCTGAGGCCATCGGGCAATGGCGCTTGAGCGCTCCAGGAAGGGGCTACATCGGCCTGCATGAGCCCGTCCGATACCCTGCCGGCCACCATCGGCATCCTCACCGTCTCCGATCGCGCCAGCGCCGGACAGTACCAGGACCTGGGCGGTCCAGCGATCAGCGACACGCTGAGCGCCTATCTGCGCAGCCCATGGCGGAAGGTCTACCGCTGCATCCCCGACCAGCAGGAAGTCATCGAGGCGACGCTCTGCGAGCTCTGCGACCAGCAGGGCTGCGATCTGGTGGTGACCACCGGGGGGACCGGTCCGGCACCGCGGGATGTCACCCCGGAAGCCACGGAAGCCGTCTGCAGCAAGCTCCTGCCCGGCTTCGGCGAGCTGATGCGCACGACCTCGCTGCGCTACGTGCCCACCGCCATCCTGTCGCGCCAGACGGCCGGTATCCGCGGCCGCAGCCTGATCATCAACCTGCCCGGCAAGCCCAAGAGCATCCGCCAGTGCCTGGATGCGGTGTTCCCCGCCGTGCCCTATTGCCTCGATCTCATCGGCGCAGCCCGCCTGGAGACCGATGAAGCGGTCCTGCTCGCCTTCCGCCCCCCGGCGTGACTCCGGGGGGATCGCCCGAGCGCACGCCCAGCCCACCTAGAGGATCTCGACCAGCTGGAAGCCGGGGTTCTGGCTGAGGCAATAGCGCTTGTCCCATTCGCTGGGCAGCAGCACCACCGGCTTGCCGCGATGATCCTTGGCCAGCAGGGTGCCATGCGTGGGCTTGAAGGCATCGACGTCGCCGACCAGCCAGCCGCTGCACTGGTAGGGCAGGTCGCTGAGCTCGGTCTCGACCCCGTACTCGTCGCGCAGGCGGTACTGGAAGACCTCGAATTGCAGACGTCCGACGGCGGCAATGAAGGGATCGCCCAGGGGGTTCTCCCAGCTGCGCAGCACCTGCACCGCCCCCTCTGAAGCCAGCTGAGCCATGCCACGGTCGAACGATTTGCGCTTGGTCAGGTCGAGGGGACGCACGCGGGCGAAGACCTCGGGGGGGAACTGCGGCAGCGGCGCATGCTCGAAGCCGTCCTTCGCCGGCCCCCCCTGGCTGATGATGGTATCGCCGATGGCGAACCCGGAATTCACCAGGCCCACCACATCTCCGGGGTAGGCGAGATCGAGCGTCGTGCGGTCGCGCGCGACCAGGGTCTGGGGTCGACTCAGGCGCACCTCGCGGACGAATTCGCCACGATGGTAATGCTTGACCACCAGATCGCGCTCGAAGCGGCCGCTGACGATGCGTACGAAGGCGAGGCTGTCGCGATGGCGCGGATCCATGTTCGCCTGGATCTTGAAGGCATAGGCGCTGAAGGGCGAGCGGATCGGGTCGATCTCGATGGTCGCACCTGCCAGGGTGGTCGCCTGCCGGGGTCCCGGCGCGGGGGCGAGGGCGATGAAGGCGTCATAGAAGGGCTCGATGCCGAAGTTCGTCAGCGCCGAGCCGAAGAACACCGGGGTCACCTGATTGGCGAGGAAGGCCGCATGGCTGAACGGGTTGCCGGCCACCTCGAGCATCTCGAGGTCGTTGCGCATCCTCGCCGCCAGCACCTCCCCGAGCTGCGCCGCCGCGCGCGCATCCGCGAGGGGGATGCGCATCATCTCGGCGCGCTGCGCGCCGCCGGCCGCGGTCTTGCGGAAGACCAGCAGGTCGCGGCTCGCACGATCCACGATCCCGGCGAATTCGCGCCCCATGCCCACCGGCCAATTCATCGCGCTCGCCTGGATGCCGAGCACCTCCTCGACTTCGGTCATCAGCTCCAGGGGATCGCGGCCCGGTAGATCGCACTTGTTGATGAAGGTCAAGACCGGGATGCCGCGCAGCTTGCAGGCGGTGAACAGCTTGCGCGTCTGGGTCTCCACGCCCTTGGAGGCATCCAGGACCATGATCGCGCTGTCGGCCGCCGTCAGCGTGCGGTAGGTATCCTCGCTGAAATCCTGGTGGCCAGGGGTATCGAGCACATTGATGATGTGGCCCTTGTACTCGAATTGCATCGCCGAAGCGGTGATCGAGATGCCGCGCTCCTGCTCCATCGCCATCCAGTCCGAGGTCGCCATGCGCCCGGTCTTGCGATTCTTGACCATGCCCGCCGTGCGGATCATGCCGGCGTAGAGCAGCAGCTTCTCGGTCAAGGTGGTCTTGCCGGCATCCGGATGGGCGATGATCGCGAAGGTGCGGCGACGGCTGGTCTCTGCCGGCAGTTCAGGGGCGCTGGGGAGTTCGGACATCGATGCACAACCTCGTCGCTGGAGCCGCGCCCGTGGCCGGTGGGCGAGGGCGCCATAGAGCAGGGGCAACACCATTCACAGCATCGGGCGCGGCGCAACTGGGTTTCCGTGCCCCTGCCACACTGCGCCATGCCCGCTCGACGGTGCAGCGCCCGCAGGCCGACAGCGCTCGACCGCCAGGCCCGGGATGATGTGATGCGGCCGTGTCCACCCCCAGGTACCAACCCTTCTATTGCGAGGAGAACATCTGGCAGCTCTGCCAGGATGCCACGCTGCCCGTCGGCGCCCACCTGGTCGCGGTGATCACCGGATCAGGGCGGCAGCAGCGCCAGCGCCGTTGCGCCTTATGGCATCAGCGCCTGGCACCCCACCCCGGCGGGGCGCTGCTGTGGGACTACCATGTCGTGCTGCTCGCCGACGCCGGCCCCTGGCAGGTGTGGGACCTCGACAGCGATCTCGGGGCGCCGGTCGCCGCCGCGGCCTATCTCGCCGCCACCTTCCCCGGCCAGGAGCACCTCGCACCGATGCTGCGTCCGCAGTTCCGCCTGATCCAGGCCGCCGCATATGTCGCGGCGCTGCGCAGCGACCGCTCGCACATGCGCACGGAATCCGGAGCCTACCGGCAGCCTCCGCCCTCCTGGCCGCCACCCGGCGGTGGCGGGACGCACAACCTCGATCGTCTGCTCGATCCAACCGACCCCTTCATCGGCGAGGTGGTGGATCTGCCCTCCTTGCGGATACGTCTCGCCTGCCGCTGACGGCGCAATCCGGGGAGCAAAGCGAAGCGGCCAGGATGGCGAGCAGCACCCTCCTCAGCGGGCGAAATCGCGCATGCCGTTGCGCAGCCGCCGCTGCAGATCGCGGTGGCGGCTGCCCTGGAATCCGCGCGCCAGCCCCGCGGCGCGGGTGAACTGCTCCAGGGCGGCGGTTCGGTCATCGAGCATGCCCAGCGCCTCGCCCAGACCGCACAGGTTGAACAAGCGCAGGCCATCCCCGTCGATGGCCACCTGGACATGCCCGGCGCCATCGACCCCGTCGATGTGGGCGAAGCAGGCTTCCGCCTCCCGGTGGAGACCGGCGATCAGGCGCCAATCGCTCCCGGGTATATGGTCGGGGCTGGCGCAGACCGCCTGCCAGTAGAGGCATTCGGCGCGCTCCTGCACCTCGTCCGCGCGCTGGAAGGCGCTGGCGGCATCGCCATAGGCCGCCGCGATCTGCCCCCAATCCCCCGCCATGCGCTCCTGGCCGATCCTCAGCCAGCTGGCCATGTCCTTGATGATGCGCCCATATCCCCGCCAATCGCCCGAGCGCCGACAGAGCTCGGCGGCACTGCGGTAGGAGCCGCTGAGCACATCGCGCTCCTCGACCTGGATGCCGAACTTCCCCCAGCGCCGGAGATTGGCGAGCAGACCCTGGCAGCGACCCTGGCGATCGATGTCGCCGGCCTCGGCGAACAGGGTCTCCGCCTCATCGAGGCAGGTGCGCCACTGCTCCATGCCGGCAGAGGACATGTCCATGCGCAGCATGCCCAGGTACAGGATGCTGACCCCCTCGGCGGCGATCGAGCCATGCTCGACACTGCGCGCCGCACCGCCGGCGAAAATCGCGCACGCGGCATTCCGCGCATCCGCATCCATGCACCAGGCGCACTGCGACAGCGCCGCACCGCGACCCTCGATCGCCAGCACATCGTCGGTGCTGAAGAGCGGATCGCTGGCGCAGGCCGCCAACGCCGTGTCGACCGACTGGTCGGCGCGCTCGCCCTGGACCGGGTCGATGCTGGCGGCAAGGTAGGCGTCCTCGGCCAGGAGCATCGGATGGCGCAGCGGCCACTGGCGCACGCGGTTCTGCCACTGCGCCCGCAGCGCCGCCGCATGCGGCATTCCAGGGCGGGATTCGCCCTGGCGACGTGCCAAGGCGAGCTGCGCGAAGATCTGGCCGGCAGTCAGCAGGCCGACCGCCTGGCCATCGCCCTCCCAGGCCGCGACCACCGGCCGGAGGCAATCGACGCGCTGCATGCCATTCCACCAGCCCAGATCCACCAGGCGCGCAGCTGCGCTCAGCGAGCCGGCATTGGCGGCGGCGACCAGCCTGATCTGGTGAGCGGTCGGCTCGATGCGCGCCGGCTCGCGCAGGTCGTCGCGGATGAGCCCCTCGAGGGCGCGACGAACCTGGTCGAGCTGCACACCCTGCGTCAGCGCCGATGCCTCCTTGATCCACCCGGCCTCATCCGTGAGCTGCCCGGAGGGCGCCGGGGCATCCCCCGGCGAGGAGGGCGGCAATGCCGCTTCCGCGGCCGGCGCTGATGCGCCCAATGCCACGCCCACAAGCACGAGCAGCCAGGAGGGGAACCGCCTCACCCCTTGTGTATAGCGCCGAAGCGCTCGCCAGCCAGCGATGAGCGCAGGCGACAGGGGTCGGCGCAGCCTCGAGCCGGTCAGGCCTTGAGGGCGAAATCGGGGACGCGGGCGCTGAGCTGGGAGAAGTCGAGATAGCGGTAGATCGACTTCTCGAACGGATTCACGCAGGTGCTCATGGTCTTGAGGTATTCCTCCTTGGTCGGGATGCGGCCGAGGATCGAGATCACTCCCGCGAGCTCGGCACTGCCGAGATAGACCTTCGCATCACGTCCCATGCGGTTGTCGAAATTGCGCGTCGAGGTCGAATACACTGCTGAGCCCGGGCGCACGCGCGCCTGGTTGCCCATGCACAGTGAACATCCCGGGATCTCGCGCCGGGCGCCGATGGCGCCGAAGAGGCCGTAGTGACCCTCCTGCTGCAGCACCGCCTCGTCCATGCGGGTCGGCGGGCAGATCCAGGTGGTGGCCGTCAGGTATTCCACCTTGCTGTTCTTGTACACGTTGGCGAGTGCGCGGAAATGGCCGATATTGGTCATGCACGAACCGACGAAGACCTCGTCGATCTTCTCGCCGGCGACCTCGCTGAGGGTCTTGATCTTGTCCGGATCGTTGGGACAGGCGAGCAGCGGCTCATCGATCTGGTTGAGGTCGATGACGAAGATGCGGGCGTACCGCTTGTCAGCCGCCGCGCTGGCCGAGCCGATCCGGCGACCGCCCACGCTGATGTCGACGGTCGACGTCAGCTCGAGCCCGGCATCGGCACGCAGCAGGGTCGGCTTGGCCAGCCAGGCCTCCATGGCGGAGATGCGCCGCTCGATGGTCGGCCTGGCGCCATAGCCGTCCTTGAGCATGTCCTTCAGCAGAGCGATGTTGGAACGCAGGTAATCGGCGACCGAGGCCTCGGAGAGGTTAACTACGCACGCTGCCGCCGAGCGCTCGGCGCTGGCATCGGAGAGCTCGAATGCCTGCTCGGCGGTGAGATGCTCGAGCCCCTCGATCTCGAGGATGCGACCGTTGTAGACGTTCTTCTTGCCCTTCTTCTCCAGGGTCAGATCACCGCTTTGCAGCGCGATCCAGGGAATGGCGTTGACCAGATCGCGCAGCGTCACCCCGGGACGCAGCGCGCCGGTGAATCGCACCAGCACCGATTCCGGGACATCGAGGGGCATGTAGCCGATGGCGGCGGCGAAGGCCACCAGCCCGGAGCCGCCGGGGAAGCTGATGCCGATCGGGAAGCGCGTATGGCTGTCCCCACCGGTGCCCACCGTATCGGGCAGGCACATGCGGTTCAGCCAGCTGTGGATGATGCCATCCCCGGGACGCAGCGACACGCCGTTGCGCTCGACGATGAATTCGGGCAGCCAGCGATGCATCTTGGCATCCTTGGAGCTCGGATAGGCGGCGGTATGGCAGAAGCTCTGCATCACCAGATCGGCGGAGAAGCTCAGGCAGGCGAGCTCCTTGAGCTCGTCCGCGGTCATCGGGCCGGTAGTGTCCTGGCTGCCGACGGTGGTGACCCGGGGTTCGCAGCTCATACCTGGGCGAACGCCGCGGACGCCGCAGGCCTTGCCGATGATCTTCTGCGCCAGGGTGTAGCCCTTGCCATCGTCGTTCGGCAGGTCGGGCTTGGCGAACAGCGGTGATTCGCCGAGCTTGAGGTAGGCGCGTGCCCTCCACGTCAGCGCCCGGCCGATGATCAGGTTGGTGCGCCCGCCTGCCCGGTATTCGTCGAATACCGTCGGCGACTTGACCGTCCCCACGGCGATGGTCTTGCCGCCCTTCAGCACTTCGCCGGTCTGGGTGCGGATGGTGATCTCATCGCCGGTGGCCAGCGCGGAGATGTCGGCGGTGTAGGCCATGCCTCCGGCATCGCGGAAGGTGTCGAGGAATATCGGCGCGATGATGCCGGCCAGGAGGAAGGCGGCGGTGCGCTTGTTGGGCACGTGCGGGATGTCCCGCCCGGAATACCACATCACCGAGTTGGTCGCGGATTTGCGCGACGAGCCGGTGCCGAACACGTCACCGATGATGATGGTCCTCTTGCCGGCCTTGCGGTTGGCGTTCAAGGCCGCGATCGCACCGGGGTCCTTGGTCTTGTAGATGTCCAGCGCATGCAGCGGGATGTCCGAGCGCGTGCCCGCGCTCTGCGCCGGCGACAGATCGTCGGTATTGGTCTCGCCGGGGATCTTGTAGACCACCCCGCTGACCTCGGGCTCGATCACCGCTCGGCTGGTGAACCATTCCGCCTCGGCCCAGCTGAGGATCACCTCCTTGGCGGTGGCGTTGCCGCCCTCGGCAAGGGCGCTGACCACCTGGAAGTTGTCGAAGATCAGCACCGTCTGCTTGAGTGCCTGGGCGGCCTGGGCGCTCAAGGCCCCTTCCAGCTCGCGCACCAGGAAGGGCACATTGTAGCCGCCGATCATCGTCCCCAGCAGACGCACCGCCTCCTCACGCGAGATCACCGGACTGGCCACATCGCCGTGCTCGACCGCGCCCAGCCACTCCGCCTTGACCTTGGCCGCCGGATCGACCCCGGGGCTGACGCGGTCGACCAACAGGCGCTTGAGCACCTCCGCCTCGCCGGCAGGCGGCTTGAGCAGCAGGGCGCACACCTGCGTGGCCTGGTCGGCGGTCAGCGGCAGCGCCGGGATGCCCAGCTTCTCTCGTTCAGCGGCGGCGGTGCGGTATTCGGCTAGCATGGTCGGCCTCAGGGTGGTGGTTGGGCACAGCCTAGGACGCGCGAGCGGCCTTACCAATGCGAGCGACGCTGGTCGAGCCATAAGAAAAACTTATCGAGTTTTTTTACCGATCAGTAACATGCCAGGGTGCACCGGGGCCTCGGCCGGCCCCGGGCTACGCGCGTCCGCCACACCACAGGATCAACGGCATGGACACCGAGCACCTGCAGCACTTCCTCCTCCTCGCGCAATCGGGGAACATGACCAAGACCGCCGCGCGCGTCCACCTGACCCAGCCTGCCCTCTCGGGGCAGATCAAGCGCCTCGAGCATCTCCTTGGCGCGACGCTCTTCCACCGCCAGGGCCGCGGCGTGGCGCTGACCCAGGCCGGGGAGACCTTCAGGAGCTTCGCCGCCGATGCCCTGAACCAGATCGATGCCGGACGTACTGCGCTCGGTTCGCTCAGCTCGCTGGCCAGCGGCACCATCTCGATCGGCGGCGGGGCGACCAGCACCACCTGCATCCTGCCCGCGATCATCGGCGCCTTCCACGCACGCTATCCGGGCATCCGCTTCAGCATCCGCGAGGCGACCTCGCGCACGGTGGTCGAGGCGGTGCTGTCTGGCGAGCTCGACCTCGGCCTGGTGACCCTGCCGGTGCCATCGTCGGTCGACGCGACACGTCTCTCCGTCGAGCCCTGGGTGGTGGACGAGCTGGTGCTGCTCGTCCCGCCGCATCACCCGCTGCGGAACCGGCGGCGCTTCACCTGGCGCGATCTACACAACCAGCCCCTGATCGCCTTCGAGAGCGGCTCGGCGGTGCGTCAGCTGCTCGATCGCCAGCTCAGCCACCATGAGGTCAGGCCGTCAGTGGTCATGGAGCTGCGCGCCATCGGCACCATCACCAACATGGTCGCCGCCGGCATCGGACTGGGCTTCGTCTCGCGTCTCGCGGTGCCCCTCGCCCACGCCCTGCGCTGCGCCGATCGCACGCTCGAACGCCAGCTCGCCGTGATCGAGCGGCGCGACCGCAGCCGGACTCCGACCATGGAGGCCTTCAGGGCCGCCCTCTTCGCATGGGAACCGACGCCAAACCAGGCCCGCCGCGCCACGCGCAGCGAACGCTCCCGCCATGGGTCGGTGTAGCACGCACGCGCTTGCGCAGCGAATCGACACCGCCCTTGCCTGGTCGCCATCCCTTCGCAGCATGGATGGCCAGCATCCCATAGCTGAAATGGCATAACAGCGTCTCGCGCGTCCCCCATGCCTGAGTCCGCTGTTTGCATCGTCCCGTCAACCCCCAGGTGCGGTATCCAGACATGATCCTGGCGTCCCAACCGCACTATCGCCCCAGCAGCGCCCCGCCCCAGCTGGGCGCTGCGCGGCAGGACCTGCAGCCACGGTGCTACCCGGCGCAATCGGCCCGGTCAGCGCCGTGAGCGGGCCTGCGGCATGCCTCGCGGTCCTGCAGGCAACCCTCGATGGGCTGCCGGCGCCGCTCGCCATCCTCGATGCCCGGGGCGTGGTGGTCTCGACCAACGCCGCGTGGAAGCGCGCTGAGCTGGACAACGGCGCCTGGGAAGACAGCGGCAGCGAACGGCACAGCTACCTGGAGGTGTGTGCCGGCGCCGACGGGCCTGACCACGACCACCTCGACGAGGTGACGCGCGGCCTCGAACAGGTGCTGGCCGGTGCGCTTGCGCACTTCGTGCTGCCCTATGTGGTGCGCAACTCGGTCGCCGAACGGCCCTTCCGCCTGGTCCTCACCCCGGTTGCGCAGCCCGTGGGCGGCGCCCTGGCGCTGCATGAGCACTGCGGCCGCGACACGCAGACGCTGCCGGGACCCACGGATGGCGGCAGCCTGCACCTGCAGTACGCAGACCAGGCACCGGCGGTGATGTGGGCCGCCGACGTCCAGCTGACGGTGGGCTGGATCAACCAGGCGGGCCGCGCCTTCACCGGAGCCACTCCGGGCAGCTGCCCGGAGTGGGACGAGCTCATCCACCCCGACGATCGCCCGCACTGCAGTGTCCAGCTGCGCGACTTCGCGGTGTCGCGCGAGCCCACCGTACGACGCTACCGCCTGGCCCGCCAGGATGGCGTCTATCGCTGGGTGGAGGAGCGCATCACCGGGATGCGCCATCCGGATGGCACCTTCGCCGGCCTGATCGCCTGCTGCAGCGATATAACCGACGCCATAGATGGCGAGGCGGCGATCCAGGACCGCTGCCTCCAGCTCGAGCGCGAGCTGCGCTTCGCAGATACCCTGCTGGGGATGTCCCAGGCGGTCACCGGCAGCGACAACCGCGACCACCTGCTGGATTCCATGGCGAGCATCCTCGGCCGGGCGCTCGAGGTCGACCGCTGCCTGATCTTCGATGTACGCCTGCCCAAGAGGCAGGCCATCGCACTGTGCGAATGGCTGAACCCCGCCTGCCCACGCGCGACCTCGATCAGGCGCGACTACCCGCTCGAACTCTTCCCGGAGAGCCTGCGCTACCTGTGGGAGATGCGCTCGCCCCTCGAGAGCCATCGCGATCAGCCAAACGCCCGCCTCGCCAGCGAGGGCAGCGCGCCTCTGCTGCATGAGGGGATGGACATCAACAGCCTGCTGTGGCATCCGATCGTCTTCAGCAGCGATGGCTTCTTCCTCCTGGTCTTCAACCAGGTCTCGCATCGGCGCGCCTGGAAGGGCGAGGAGCGGCGCTTCCTCGATTCGATGGCCAACCTGGTCTCCATCGGGCTGCAGAAGATCGGCATCGCCAGCGAGCTGCGCGAACGCGGAAAGCGGGTGCGCCTGGCCGAGAGGCTGGAGGCCATGGCGCGCGTCTCGGGCGGGGTGGCGCGCGAGGTCGGCAGCCTCCTGGCGAGCATATCGAGCGAGGCGCAGGCGTTGGCGGACCAGCAGCTGCTGTCCGGCCCTGTCGATGCCCATGCGCTGGAGCTGCTGAAGACCATCGACCGGGCGCGCCTGATCAGCAGCCAGCTGCACGCCTTCAGCCGACCGCCGCCGCGCAATCCGCAACTGGTCGAGATCGGCGCGCTGATCGCCGGCCTGACCGCTTGGATGGCCGGCTGGCGCGACGACCGCATCGCGGTGGCCTCCATCCAGCCGCCCCAGCCGATCTATGTACGCGCCGATGGCAACCAGCTCACCGTGGCGCTGATGAACCTCGCCACCAATGCCCGGGAGGCGATGCCGGAGGGCGGCCGCCTGGCCATCGCGACCTCCCTGCTGGCGCTCGACCAGGCCATGGCGCAGGGCCATGGCGTGCCCGCCGGCGTCTATGTCGCCATCCGGGTCAGCGACACCGGACGCGGCATGCCGCCGGAAACAATCGAGCGCGCCTGCGAGCCGTTCTTCACCACCAAGCAGCGTGGCCAGGGGTACGGCCTCGGCCTGTCAAGCACGCATGGGCTGGTGCACAGCTACGGTGGCCTCATCGCCATCGACAGCCAGCCGGGGCAGGGCACCACGGTCACCATCTCCCTGCCGACGGTGGCAGTCTCCTCCGACAAGGCCACGGTCACGCCGTTGTGCCTGCAAGCGCTCGGGGGCGATGAGACCGTGCTGCTGGTCGAGGACGATCCGGCCGTGCTCGGCCTAGTGCGCGATGCGCTCCGCCACCAGGGGTATTCGGTCCTGACCGCGACCGGCGGCGCCGAAGCGCTGGCGGTCGCCCAGGCGCACCGCGGGCATATCGACCTGCTGCTCACCGATGTGGTCCTGCCCCAGATCAGCGGACCCTCGCTGGCCTGCCAGCTGCTCATCAGCCGCCAGGACCTGCGCATCATGTTGATGTCCGGCTATCCCGCCGACGCCTTCACCGCCAAGCGCGAGATCGCCCAGGCGGCCTTCCTCGCCAAGCCTTTTACCATCGACGAGCTCATCCGTACGGTGCGCTCCTCGCTCAGCCGGGACGCTTCAGCCCCGCCCTGAACCGGACGGCGCCGCACGACGCGCCGTCCTAGGGCGCATCCTCGACGCCGAGGCCGGCATCGATCTCGGACTTCAGCAGCTGCTCCAGGGAAGCGAGCACGGCGCCGCGACCTGGCAGATCGCCGACCAGCCCGCCTTTCACCCGCACCTTCACCACCCGGCCATCGAAATCCCAAAGTTCGAGATCCCCGCCGGCGGAACGCACCTCGGGCATGAGCTTGGACTGGACCACCTGCTGGATGCGCAGCAGGGTCTGGATGCGGCCCTTGGGACCGGCCGGCGCGGCGTGCGCGGCGGGTGCCGCGGCGGGCGCGTGCAGCATCTCGTCAATGATCTTGGGGATGTCGCTGCGGCAGCTGCCGCAGCCGGTGCCCGCGCCGGTGGCATTGACGACCTCCTCGGGGGTGGTGCATCCCAGGGTGGAGACCGCCTGGCGCACGGTCTCATCCAGCACCCCGAAGCAGCGGCACAGCAGGGGATCGAGATCCTGGTCGTGCTCGCTCTCGCCACCCTGGTAGGCGGCCAGGGCGGCGTGCAAGCCGACCCTCCCCCAGAGGAGCGGCGGCAGTGCCGCCGGGTCCAGCCCGCCGAGGTGGCGCGTCAGCGCGAGCGGCCCCACCGTCTTGGCCTCGTCAAGCTCCATGCCGAGCAGAAGCTCGGCCATGGCCGAGGTGGCCGCCACCTGGTCAGCGCAGTTGAACACCTGGAACTTGGCCTGGACGATGCGCTTGCCGGCCGCATCCACGCTGAGGTAGAAGCGCAGCGCATCCCCGACCACGATCGAGCCGACGTCCCCCACCGCACTGGCGTTGAGCAGCTTGCCGACATTGCGGGGCCGGCGCGCGTGGTCATCGAGGAGTTCGGCGGGCGTCATGTGCCATGCAGGGTTGCCACAGGCGCGCGTGAAGCAAGCGCCTGACGCTACTTGCCTGCCGGCAGGGCGGATCCGGCACACACCCCCACCACCTGCAGGGCCTTGTCGTTGATCAGGTAGCGTTTCGCCAGCGCGCTGATCTCGGCGCTGGTGATGGAGGCGTAGTCCGCCTCCATCCGCTCCGCCCACTCGATGCGGAAGGGCTGGCTGGCGGAACGGCTGAGCACGGATGCCAGCCAATATTGGTTCTGCTGGCGCTGGGCCGCCAGGTTCTTGAGGATGGGGGTCATGACCTGGGCGAGCAGCTCATCGGAGACGCCCTTCTCAGCGAGCTCCTGGGCGATCGCCAGGATCGCGGAGCGTCCCTCCTCCACCTTGGCCGGGGCCACCCCGACCTGGGCGATGAGGTAGCCGAAGCCGCGATAGGCTTCGCTGGCGGTGCGCATCGCGAAGGGGCTGTAGGAATCCCCGAGCTCCTGGCGGATCTTGACGCGCATGCGCTCGTCCAGCACGCCCGCCAGCACCCCGACCCTGCGGGTCCTGGAGATGTCATAGAAATCCTCGGTCGGCCAGGCCACATCGATCAGCGCCCGCGCCACCGTCCCCGGCACCTCGATGCGGTGCAGACCGGCGGGCAGGGGCGGGCTCTCGGCCAGGTGGGAGGTGTCGATCGGCTGCCCAGGCGCGGCCCTGGTGGCCAGGCCGACGACCGGCTGGCGCGTCGGCAGGCTGCCGAAGTACTGGGCGATCAGGCTGGCGGTGGATTCCAGCTGCACATCGCCGACCACGTTGACGACAAGGGGCGCGCTCTCCAGGTAGGGCGTCAACCACGGACGGACGGCGGCGAAGCCGACGCCAGCTGCCTCCTCCGGGGTAGCCGCCCGGCGTTGCGGGGCACCGCTGACGGCGAGCGCCTGGAAGGTGCGGCCTACCTGCGCATCCAGGCTGGTGGCGATGCTCTGCAGCTGCTGGTGCCATTCCGCCTTGGCGATAGCCTCGCCGTCGGAGCGCCAGCCCGGATCGGTGAGGAAGGCGCGGATCTCCTGGAAGCAGAGCTCGAGCTCCTTGGGCAGGCAGGTCGCGGTGAAGGCGAAACCATCCTCGTCGAAACGTGGACCGCTGAGGTGCACCGAGCTGGCCGCCAGGACATCGTGCAGCTCGTCCGCCGAATGCTTGCCCAGGCCGCCGGCGAGGAAGGCCCGCTCAGCGAACTCCCGCAGTCCCGGTTGGTGTGGCGCCGCTGGGATGGTGATGCGCACCTGGATCAGCACCTCGTTGGGCTTGACCTCGGTATGCCTGAGCCGCACCGCCACGCCATTCGCGAGCGTGCCCGGCCAGATTGCCAGAGGCAGGGTCGCCGGATGCTCGTCGAGCCAGCGGCCTGGGGCGGGCGCCTGGCCATAGGCCCAGGTCGCGGTCTTCTGCTGGAGCGGCGGCTCGACCTGGACCAGCTGGGAGGCCTTGTAAGCGGCTGCGAGCTTCTGTGCCCCATCGGCACCGAGATCATCGGCCCCGGTGACCACCAGGGCGCCATGGCCATCCGGGCAGGTCTTGGCCCAGATCGCCTGCACCTGGGCGGCATCGGCATGCTCGATCATCGGCCGCAGGAGGTCGCGCTCCTGCGCCGGGCTGAGGAACACCTCATCGGCATGCACCGAGCGGTAGAGGGCGTCGGTGAGCGCGCTGTTGCTGCGGTTGGCTGCGTGCGCGACCGCCTCGTCGAGCTGCGCGCCGAATTCGGCGCGCGCCACTGTGAGCTCGGCCTCGGTGGGACCATAGTGCAGGAAGCGGCGCACCTCCTGTTCGATCACCGCTACCGCCTCGAGCGCGCCGCCCTGGCGCAGCTTGGCCTGGATGCCGGCGTGGAAGAGGTCGAGCCACTGGTACGACTCCGCCTCCGCCTCGATCAGCGGCCCCTGGGGATGCTTGGCGATGGAATCGCGGAAGCGGCGCGACACGATCATCTCCCCCAGGGTGCGCAGGACGCCTTCCTGGCGAGCCGCGAGGCTGTCATGCGGGCGGGGCCGGCCGCGCACCAGGATCAGGCTCAGGCTGGTGCCCTCCGCCTCCGGCTCGCGGTGGTAGCTGGCATCGAAGCCGTCGCTCTTGGGCTGGCCAATGGCGGGAGGCTGGGGCGCGGGGGTGCGCGCCTTCAGGCCCGAGAAGGCGGTGCGGATGCGCTCGCTGATGGTGGCGGGGTCGATGGCGCCGGCGACGGCCAGGACCATGCGTTCCGGCCGGTACCAGGTGTCGTAATAGTCCCGCAGCAGGCTCGCATCGGCATCCTCGATCGCCGACTTGATGCCGATGGCGAAGCGGTCGGGGATGAGCAAGCCGGGATAGTAGGCGTGATAGATGGTCAGCCACTCACGGAAACCGGGATTGTCGCGATCGCGCATCTCCGCCAGGATCACGCCGCGTTCGCGATTGACCTCGATGGGCGAGATGAGCATGCCACCGGCATAATCGGCCATCACCTGCAGCCCGGTGGTGATGGTCGCCGCCCGCGGATCGGGCAGATCGAGCTTGTAGACGGTCTCATCGAAGCTGGTATGGGCGTTGGTATCGGCGCCGAATGCCAGGCCGAGTCCCTGGAGTACGGTGATGAGCTTGCCGGGTGGGAAGTGGGTGGTGCCATTGAAGGCCATATGCTCGAGGAAATGCGCCAGCCCACGCTGCTCCTCGCGCTCGAGCAGGCTGCCGCTCTCCACCAGGAGGCGCAGGGATACCTTGTCGAGGGGCTGCTGGTTGGGCATCAGGCAGTAGCGCATGCCATTGTCGAGCCGGCCCCAGGTGACCGCCGGGTCGGGATGCAGGTCGCTGACCGCCTGCGGGAATTCCGGCGCCACCACCACACCGTCCGCCGCGCCGAAGAGCACGGCCCCCCCCTGGAGCAGGCCGAGGGCAAGGCCGAGGCTGAGTGCGAAGATCGGTGGCAGGCGCTGGCTCATGTGCAATCCTCTGTGCTGTCTGACGGCAGTGGCCCGGACGGCTTACGCCCGGGTTCGGCAACGTAGTTGGACTGGGCAGCAGACACGGCTAGAAAGCCAGCACATGCAGCTTAGCGCGCTTGTCCAGATGCGATCCGCCACCCTCCGCCGCCAGCCGGACCAGGGAGCGGACTGCCCATGCTGACAGCGGCCCGGCCATGGCAGTGCCGCCCGGCTCCGGCGGACATCATCAGCGAACTCGAGCACGAGTTGCGCCTGGGTCCGCTGACTGCCCGGCTGCTCGCCTTGCGTGGCGTGCAGGGATCCGAGCAGGCGCAGGCCTTCCTGGGCAAGCGCATGAAGGATCTGCATGCACCCGAGCTGATGCACGGCATGGCGGTGGCCGCCGCCCGCTTCGCCGACGCCATCGCCAAGCGGGAGCGCATCCTGATCCATGGTGACTACGATGTCGACGGCTCGACCTCGGTCGCCCTGCTGTGCCATTTCGTGCGCGTCTGCAGCCACCAGGCGATCGCCTGGATACCCCATCGCCGCATCGATGGCTATGGCCTGAGCGAAGCTAGCCTCCAGGCGGTGGTTGAGCACCGCGCGGATCTGATGATCACCGTCGACTGCGGCATCGCCGACCACGGCATCGCCCGGCGCATCGAGCAGGAGACCGGCTGCACGGTGCTCATCACCGACCATCATCTGCCCCAGGGCGAGCTGCCCGCCTGCACGGCGGTCTGCAATCCCAACCACCCGCAGTGCACCTACCCTGACAAGCATCTCGCCGGGGTCGGCGTGGCATGGAAGCTCGCCTGGGCGACCGCCAAGGTCCTCAGCGGCGGCGACAAGGTGACGGATCGCCTACGCGCCTTCCTGCTCGACAGCCTGAGCCTGGTGGCCATCGGCACCGTCGCCGACTGCGCTTCGCTGGTCGGCGAGAACCGCATCCTCGTCCACCATGGCCTGCTGGCGCTGGAGCGCAGCGCCAATCCAGGCCTGAGCGCCCTGCGCGAGCAGACCCGCCTCGAGGGCGCCATCTGCGCCGCCGACGTGGGCTGGAAGATGGGTCCGCTGCTGAATGCCTCCGGGCGTGTCGGCAGCGCGATGGCCAATATCCGCCTGCTGACCGCCGATACCGAGCAGGAGGCCCGCGAGGTGCTGGGGACCATCGTCACCGAGAACGAGGAGCGAAAACGGCTGACCCAGATGCTGACCGCCGACCTGATGGCCGAGGTCGAGCACAATCCCGCCTACGCCTCGCGAGCCAGCCTGGTCTTCGCCGGCGAGGGCTGGCACGCCGGAGTGGTCGGCATCGTCGCCAGCCGGCTGGTCGAGGCCTTCGGCAAGCCGAGCGCCGTGATCGCCATCCAGGATGGCGCGGGGAAGGGCAGCCTGCGCAGCGTGCCCCTCATCCATCTCGGCGAGGCGGTGGACGCGTGCCGGCACCTGCTGATCAAGGGCGGGGGCCACGCGATGGCGGCCGGCATCTCGATCCGCCACGATCAGGTGCAGGCCTTCAGCGAAGCCTTCGAGCGCCATGTCTCCGGCCGCGTACCATCGAGCCACCTGGTCCCACGGACCGAATATGATGGCGAGGTATCGATCAGCGCCCTGGACGCCGACTTCTTCACCCATCTGGAATGGATGGCGCCCTTCGGCATCGCCAATCCGGAGCCCGTGCTCCAGGTCCGCGGTGCGCTGTTCGTCTCCCGGCCCAAGCTCTTCGGCAAGGATGGCGACCATATGCGCGCCGCGATCAGCGATGCCGGCGGCGGGATGCGCGAGATGCTCGCCTGGCGCGCCAAGGAGCACTTCACCGATTTCTGTGCCGGCGGCTCGCGCTTCGATCTGCTGGTCCGCCCGCAAGCTGGCCGGTGGCGGGGGGGATTGCAGCCGCGCCTGGTCTTCGTCGATGGCAAGACGGTCTAGCGATGCAGGTTGGACGGTGAACCGCCGACATCCGCCACTGGCCTGGACTGGCGCTGCGGTGCGGGCTGCCTCCCCGCCAAGCGCCTGGGCCCGTCCCGGCGGCGGCCTCCCGCCGCGACCGGACAGCGGGACCTGCCAACCATGAGCCGCGACGTGCTCGCCGGCTATCCGAGGCTGAGGCTGCTCGTGTACCGCTGCAAATCGGCGATCGCCCGCACCAGCCCGCTGTGGCTGGGCCGCATCCTCGCGTACGGCGTGGGTACGGTGCTGTGGGCCTTCGATGCCCGCGGACGCAAGGTGGTCGCGCGCAATCTTGCCCATTTCATCCCCGTGCGCTGCCCTGAGGCGCGTGCGCGAGCGGTGCGCAGGAATTACATCGCCTTCAGCTGGTACATCTACGAATCCTTCCGCCTGCACCGCCTGCCGCCGGCCTTCTTCCGCCCCCCGGCGCTGACCATCACCGACCCTTGGGGGGTGTTCGCGCAGCGGCCGCTGCGCACACCTGCCATCCTGGTCACCGTGCACAGCAATTGGGAGCTCATCACAGCCGCCATCTATCATCTCGGCCTGATCGAGCGCGTCGAGGTGATCGCGCTCAGCAGCGGCGACCGGGCGATCGATGCGCTGTTCGAACGCATGCGCAACGCCGTCGGCGCCCATAGCCTGAACCTCGATCAGGCGCCGTTGGGTGCGCTGCGCGCCTTGCGCGCCGGCAAGATCCTCGGGGTCGTCGGCGATCGCGATTATACCGGCAACGGCCTGCGCGTGCCCTTCGCCGGCGAGGCCATGTCGCTGCCGCTGGGACCGGCAGCCCTGGCGGTGCAGACGCATGCCCCGATCATCCCGCTGTACCTCGCGCGTCGCACGCACACCAGCTTCTCCCTGGTGGTCGGTCGTCCGATCCACGCCGATCCCACCTGCTCGAAGGCCGACCAGGTGGTCGCCCTGACGCACCAGCTTGCTGCGGTGATGGTGCGCTTCATCGTCGCGGCGCCGGCGCAGTGGATCTCCTTCCACGATGCCTGGCGGCGGCAGCCGTGAGGGCGCCGCAGCGAAGGCACGGCTAGTCGTGGATGTCGGCCTGGCGATTGGCCTTGGCGGCGGCGATGTAGGCCTCGGGATTGGCCTTGACGCGCTCGGCTGCCGCGGCATCGGCCACCGCGATGACCAGGCGCACGGCATGCTCGCCCTTGCCGGTGCTGATCAATACCGGCGGGATGCTGCGATCGACCGCCCGGCCGGTGACCGGACAAATCGAATTGATCGGAACGAGATCGGCAGCACCCAGGACGGGGGAGGCGCACAGGGCCAGCAGCAGGATCATGGGTGCGGGTCGCATGATGGGCGCAGATCCGGGCATGTGGAAGCTCCAGCGTGGGAGAGGATCACGCGACGACAAGGACGGTTCGCCCGCGGTCGGACAGCGGATGCCGACCCGGTTCAGTAGGTCAGATCGGCGCCGCATTCCTGGAAGAGGATCTTGCCATCGCCGATCCGCCCGGTCCGGCAGATGGCGCACACCAGCTCGACCAGCTCATCCATGCGCTCCAGGGCGATGAATCCAGAGACCTCTACCTTGGGCAGGAAGTCGATGGCGTACTCGGCATCGTGGTAGTTCTCGAGATGGCCCTTCTGCCGACCGTAGCCCCGGCATTCGGCCGCGACCAGGTCCTCGACCCAGCCGGTGGCGCTCAGCCGCTGGCACAGCACTTCGGCGCGCTGCGGACGCACCACCATCATCGCCTTGATCATGCGTGAACGACCGCCTCAGGCCTGCGCAACCGACTGGTCGATCACCATGCCGATCGAGCGATGCTTGCGGTAGCGGCGCTCGAGCAGCTCCTCGATGTCCAGGGCCTTGAGCTCCACCAGGTTGCGTACCACGGCATCGCGCAGAAGGTGCGCCATCTGGACCGGCTGGCGATGCGCCCCCCCGGCCGGCTCCTCGATGATCTCATCGACGATGCCATGGCGCTTGAGCTCCTGCCCGGTCAGGCCCAGGCGCTGGGCCGCGAGATCCTTCTTGTTGCCATCCTTCCATAGGATGGCGGCGCAGCCTTCCGGGCTGATCACCGAGAAGTAGCTGTTCTCGAGCATCAGCATGCGGTCGCCGACGCCGATGCCGAGCGCACCGCCGGAGCCGCCTTCACCGATCACCACGATGATCACCGGAGTGCGCAGCAGCGCCATGTCACGGATGTTCTCGGCGATCGCGATCGACTGGCCGCGCTCCTCGGCATCGACGCCGGGGAAGGCGCCGGGGGTGTTGATCAGGCACAGCACGCCGAGTCCGAACTTCTCGGCCAGGCGCATCTTGCTCATCGCCTTGCGGTAGCCCTCGGGATGCGGCATGCCAAAATTGCAGCGCCGGCGCTCATGGACATCCTTTCCCTTCTGCTGGCCGATGAGCATGCATTGGTGGCCACCGATGGTTCCCAGGCCGCAGATGATCGCCTCATCGTCGCCGAAGGCGCGATCGCCCGACAGGGGCACGAAATCCTCGATGATCTGGTCGATGTAGTCGGAGGATTGCGGCCGCAGGGGATGGCGGGAGAGCTGCACCCGCTGCCACGGGGTCAGCGAGGAGAACATCCTGCGGGTCTCAGCCGACAGCTTCTCGCGCAGCGACTGGACCTCGCCGGACATGCTCAGCCCGGTGGTCTCGCTCAGGCGTTCGAGTTCGACGATCTTCGATTCGAGCTCGACCAGCGGCTCAAGGAAGTCAAAGGGATTGCTCACGATGTCTCCATGCGGTCCGGCGCCATCCTAGGCCTCCTCGCGGCGAAGGAAGCCATCACCCTGGGCAGCGTGCCGGTTGGCCTGCCCCATCCACCAGATAGCGTGCGGGCATGCGCCATCATCGCGAAGTCGAGCTGAAATGGGCGCTGCGCGCCGACCAGTATGCCGAGCTGTGCAGCCGGCTCGACCATGAGCTCGGGCCCGCGCGCCTGCTCAGGCAGGACAACCGCTTCTTCGACAGCCCTGATCACTGCCTGCGCCAGCACGGCCTCAACATCCGCCTCCGCCATGAGAACGGCCGCCTGCTGCTGACCTGCAAGCGCCGCCTGGCTGCCGCGGATGCCCATGGGCTGCACCAGCATGACGAATGGGAGGAATGGCTGGATGCCGGGCTGTGGTCGCGGCTGGATGATCCCCAGGTCGAGCTGGCCCACGTGCTCCCGCTGCCAGCGCCGATCATCGCCTCCCTCGGCGAGGCGCCGCTGCAGGCGCAGGGCGGGTTCAGCAACCTGCGGCGCGAGCACGACGACCACCATCCCGGAGCCAGCGCCCTGCTGTGCCTCGACCGCACGGTGTACCCCGGCAATCGCATCGACCATGAACTGGAGATCGAGACCGCTCAGCCGCAGGAGGCCGGCGACCGCTGGCGCGCCACCCTCACCGCCTGGGGCATGACGCCGGTGGCGCAGCCGCTCACCAAGTTCGCCCGCTTCCTGTCGGCGAGCAGCGCGCAGGCACCCTAGGGCGGCAGCGGTGGGAGCGAGATCGCGGAGATGGCTCCCGCGCGGTCGGCGAAGATCAGCAGCCCATGAACCTCGAGCGGCGCACCAAGCAGCGGCGAGGCGCTGGCGAAGCGTCGCTGCAGCGCCCCGGTCGAGCGCGCGTAGACGTAGATGGCACCCTGTTCATCGGCGATCAGCGCATGCTCCCCGGCCAAGCCCATGAAGCTGATGGCGGCGCTGTCCGCCGGCAGGTTCTGCGACCACACCAGTTCGGCATGGCCATCCTTCCAGCCCAGCAGGCGCATGCTGCGGTCGCTGCGTGCGACCAGCAGCTGGCTATCGGCGGCGACCACCTGCCGGCCATCGGCCTGATCGAGCTGCGCATCATGGAATATCTCCAGGCGATCGCCGGCTGCGCCCGCCGGGCGCATGAGCTCGATGCCGGAGGCGACGGGGATGGCGATGATGCCCCCCTGATCGATGAGCATCCCGGGGCCGGAGCGCTTGGCCGACAGCACGACGCTGCTGACCAGGTGGCCGTCCGTCTCGTCGATCGCCTGCACCCGTTGGTCATCGAGCACCACCACCTTGTCGTCATGGAACCACAGCTGCGGTTCGAGCTGCCCGACCAGGCCGGTCACCTTCCACAGCTCGTGCTCGCTGGTACGGGCCGTGAGCTTGGCGCCGCTGCTTTCGGCCTCGACCACGAAGATGGCATGCCGGCCTGCCTCGAAGGTCAGCTCGTGCTCGCTGACGGCGGTGATCGCACCATGGCCGCGGTACAGGGTGTCGATGACCGCCAAGCCGCTGGTGCCCGGATTCCCGAGCAGCATCGCCAAGCCGTCGGTGGTGCCGACGATCACCCCCTGCTGGGTGGGCGTCCATACGGTGGTAAACTGGGCCGGGGCATTGTCGCCCTGGGGCGTGGCCAGGAGCTGATTGCGGCCGAGGGTGGACGCCACCGTGCCATCGCTCAGATGCAGGGTGGCGATGCCTTCGTTGTGGCGCACCAGCAGGAGGTGCTCATCGATGTCCCGCAGGCGTATCCAAGCCAGGGAGGTGCCGATCTGCCGCTGCCAGCGCACTTCCGGATGGAGCACGACCTGGACATGCTGCTCCTGCTCATCGGCGATTGCCGCCAGGTGCAGCACCTCCTGGCGATAGCCGGGGACAGCGATTTCGATGGTCAGATCGCTGGTGGCGAAGCGGCAGAAGCGCCGTTCGCCAGCCGCCAGCTGCACCGCACCGGCGACAAAGCCACCGCTTGCGATCGGAGTGGCGAAGCTGGTGGTGATGCGCGCATCGGGGATCTTCCGCCCGCAATCGCCATCGATGATCTCCAGGCGACCCGGCAGCATGACCGGCAGCTCCTGGCCGCTGCGTCCATGCGCCTGGCGAAACTGGGCGATCAGCTCCTGGACGCGACCCTGCTGCCCGGCGGTCCAGGCGCTGCGGATGGCGGCGAGGTCCTTCTCGCTCGCCTGGATCTCGCGTTGCGCCTCGGCGCATACCTCATGCGCGCGCTCCGCCGAGGGTCCCGCCTGGGCTGCCAGGAGGGTGGCCTGCTTGGCGACCGCCGGCCACGGCGTGCCCGGGTCCTTGGCGGCCTTCTCGAGCGCCGTAAGCCTGGGATCTACCGGAGCCGGCATTGGCGCCGGAGCCTGCCTCGGCACCGGTACGGCAATGGGTGCAGCCACTGGCACCGGCGCCTGGGAGGCGACGGGGGACGGGGCGGTTGGGGTGGCTAGCGGCACGCCCACGCTGGAAGTGCGGCTGGGGGTCGGCGCCTGAGCGCTGCGGGGCGGGATGGCGGTCGATGGCAGATTCAGCTGCCGGCGCAGGCTCTCGGCCTCACGGCGCGCCTTGACCACCGCAGCGACCTGGTAGGGCTGCTGGAACAGCATCGAGTACCAGGTGTACGGCTGGCCGTAGGCATCGATGAAATGCTCCAGCTCGCGCAGCCGTGCGTCTGGCACGATGATAGATTCGATTGGCGCGAGCTCGCGCTCGGCGAACTGGTTGTGCAGCACCGGCACCCCCTGCCAGGCGCTCAGGCCGGCCACCACCACCACCGCGAACAGCAGCGTCACGGTACGCAATGTGCGCCTGCGACCGCTGTACTGCCGGGCACGCAGGGCGCGGGCCTGGAGCTCCTGGCTCTCGCGCATGTTCGGGCTGAGCGCCGCCGCGCGCTGCCAGATCACCGCCGCCTCCTCGTGCTGGCCCGAAGCGGCGAGGCGGTTGGCAGAGGCCGCCATGGACTCGGCCTCCTCCTGGAGATTGCGGTTGCGCGCTTCGGCGAGCTTGACCCTGAGGTCGCGCAGGCCCGAGCCGCTGCCGCCGGGGGCCACCGGCGGCGGCGTCATGGGGGCGGGCTGGGCATGGGTCACCGACGACGCTGGCCGTTTGACCGTGGGCTGCTCGACCGGCTTGAGCCAATCCGGCACCTCGGTCGGCAATGGCGCAGGCGGCAGGGGTGCGCGGGCAGCAGGCATGGCCGGCAGCACCGGTCGCGCGGCGGCCGGCAGCGCCGTGCCGCGACCGTTCGCATCGACGGACTGGTCATCGCGCTGGCCCTTGCTGGTCATGCGCGCGTGCTCAACCGCCTCGAGGTCGGACATGGCGCGGAATGGGCCTCGCGACTTGCGCAGGACATTGGTCGTCCCGGCGATCTCGACCTCGAGCTCCTCGACCAGTTCGACCAGCTCGCGCAGCGAGGCGAAGCGATCGGCCGGGGCCTTGGCGATCATGCGCTGGACCAGCGAATCGACCCGCGGGTGGATGTTGGGATTGAAGGAGCTCAGCTTGGGAACCGGATCGTTCTTGTGCTTGAGCATGATCGCGAACGGGGTGTCGGCATCGAAAGGCAGGCTGCCGGTCAGGGCGAGGAAGGCGGTGCAGCCGAGATTGTAGATATCGGAGCGGAAATCGACATCGATGCCATCGCACTGCTCGGGGCTCATGAAGGCTGGGGTGCCGACCCTGACCCCGACATTGGTGACATCGCGCTCCGCCCCGTGCCCCTTGGCCAAGCCGAAATCGGAGACCTTGCAGATGCCTTCCGCCGTGAGCATGAGATTGTCCGGCTTGATGTCGCGATGGATCACGCCCTTCTGGGCCGCCATCTCCAGGCCGAGCGCCGCCTGCCGCACGATGTCGAGCACCTCCACCTGGCCCATGCTGAACTGCTCATGCAGGATCTCGCCGAGGTCCTTGCCCTCGACGAATTCGATGATCATGAAGTAGACGCCCAGCTGCGGCTCTTCGCCGAAATCGTAAATGTGCAGGATGTTCGGGTGGTTGATCTTGGCCAGGCTCTTGGCTTCGCGTTCGAAGCGCGAGATGAAGTTGCGGTTGCGCGCCAGTTCAGGCGGCAGCACCTTGACTGCGACGCTGCGATCCAGGCTCAGCTGGCGGGCGTGGTAGACCGATCCCATGCCACCCTCGCCGATCTTGCGGTCGATGAGGCAGCCGCGCAGCGCTCGGCCGATGAGCGGATCATCGCTGGCCTGGCGCGGTCCTCCCGAAACCACATGCCCCTTGGCGATGTTGAACGACGTATGGCATTGCGGGCAGACCTGCTGATCGTTCTCGAGCTTGGTGCTCAGGAAGCCGTGGCCGCATACCGGGCAGGTGATCTGCCGGCTGACCAGTTGCTCGGCAGGCGTCGGGGCGGGGAGATCGGCAACGGTGTGCTGCCGGGCGCGCTGCTGCTGCGCATCACGTTCCATGCGATCGAAGAGATCCGGGTCAAAGGGGTCGCCTGAAATCGGGCTGGCCACACCGACCTTCGCCGCCGCTTCCTGGACGCTGCTGGATGCGGGCGAGACCCCCTGCCTGGGCGAGGCCGGGCGTACCGCCGGGACAGGCGCTGCCAGGCCCGCCAGCGGACCGTCCCTGCGCGAGGTCAGCGCCTTGGTGCGCTGGCGCAGCTCGGAGGTCTCATCCGGAGGGTACTCGTTGGAATCATGCCGCACCCGAACCGGCAGTACGGGGATATTTGCCGCCGGCTCGCTCTGGCTCGCAACCGCTGCTGGCGCGACCGGCGGCAGGAGCATCGCTGGCGGCGGGGGCGGCGAGGACATGTGCGGTGCTGCAGGCACGTTCTGCGCACTGGGTGCTTCCGCCACCGGAGGTGCTGTTGGTGCCATGGCCACGGGCACCGGTGTAATGATCGGGGGGGGCGGCGGAATTGGTGCCAACAGCGGCAGGTCGACGGCGACCGCGGCAGGAGGCAACGCCGGAATCGCGATGGGAGGAAGGGCCGGCGCCTCGGGGGCGGGCGCAGGTACGGGCGCAGCGTCCTCACGCGTCGACGGCAGCCAGCGATGGTTGCAGCGCCGGCAGCTCATCCAACCCGATGGCAGGGGAGGCCCAGCATTCGGCTCGCGACAGCGTGGACAGAACAGGGAGGTCATGGCCGGACCAATCAGCTCTCTGACATGCTGGTCGCTGAACTGAGCGACGCCGTCTTGGCTGGCGCTCCAGACAGCAGGTAGACCTTGGCCAGCACGCCACCGAGGATGACCGCGGCGATCAGCGCAGCGATGAGGATGATGCGCATCTGCTGCCGCCGCCGCAGCTTGGCGCGCAGACCAGTGATCTCGAGCAGCAGGCGGCTCTCGGCCCCGGTACTCGAGGCGGCGGTGTCGCGCACATCGCGCAGACCGCGCTCCAGGAGATCGATGCCGGCCTTGATATCCCCGCGCTCGAGCAGGTCCTTGCTGCGGTTCTGCAGCGCATCGACCTGCTGCACCTGTTCAAGCGTGCGCGCTTCGCGCTCCTTGCTGCGCAGGATGGCGCGAGCGCGCTTGTCGGTCTCTCGATCCGCCAGGCGCTTGTACATCTCGGCCGAGACGCGGAAATTGCCGGAGGCGAACAGCCGCTGCGCCTCGCCCTCCTGATCCTTGATCGACTGCTGGTCGCGAGCCGGCTCGCGCAGTTCATGGCCGCAGCGCGCACAGGCCGTCTGACCAGCGCGGTTGAGCAGGCCGCAGCGGGAGCAATTCAGCGATTCGACTGGAGCGCGCGAGGAGGACCGGCGTTCGGTCGTCGGTCGCTGCTGCCGATCGTTGTTCAGGCGTTCGCTGCCATGCTTATTCGAGTTGTCGCCGTCCTGGCCATGCGAATCGGTGCCCGGACGGCTCTTGCTCTTGCCAGCCTGCTCGTTCGCTGAGGTGCGTGCCGAATCGCGCGACGGCAGCATCGGCGGCATCGGTACCGCAAGCCCGGCCACCGGCAGGGCCGGCGGGATGACGACCTGTGGTGGACCCGCTGGCGGGATGGGCATGCTGGGGAGGGCAGGGATGAGCGGCGAGGACTTGCGCGAGGACATCGGCAAGTCGTTGGAGCGCACTCCGGAATCCTTGCTGGCGGCCCCCCCTCCCTGGACGCCCAGGCCCACGCCCAGCTCCACCCATGCCTGGCGGCACGCCTCGGCATCGCGGAAGCGATCATTGGCGTTCTTCGCCAGCATCTGCATGACCAGGTCGGATAACTCGCGTGGCACCGCGGGATTGAGCTTGGCCGGTGGTGGCGGCTGGTATTCCCTCTGCTTGGTCATGATCTCGAAGGAGGACTGGCCGGTGAAGGGCTTCTCCCCGGTCAGGGCCAGATAGGCGGTAACCCCGAGCGAATAGATGTCCGAGCGTCCATCGAGCTTGCGCCCCATGCATTGTTCGGGTGACATGTACGCCGGGGTGCCCATGGCCATGCCGACGGTGGTCAGATCCGTGCTGTCATTGCGGGTGACATCCTTCGCTAGGCCGAAGTCGGCTATCTTGGCCACCCCGTCCTTGGTGATGAGGATGTTGTCCGGCTTGATGTCACGATGGACGATGCCCTGCAATCCGACATGCGCCAGTCCTGCCAGGCATTGCACCAGGATCGGCACGATCTCCTCGGGGGACAGCATGAGCTGGTCGGCGATGCGCTTCGAGAGGCTCGAGCCCTCGATGTACTCGACCACCATGTACCACATGCCGTCGGTCTGCCCGAAATCGTAGACCGCCATGATGTTGGGGTGGTTGATGCGGGCGATTGACTTGGCCTCGCGCTCGAAGCGTTTGATGAACTCCTCGTTGTCGCACAGGGCCTTGTTGAGGATCTTGACCGCCACTACGCGGTCCAGGCTGACCTGGCGGCCCTTATAGACCAGACCCATGCCACCCTGGCCGACCTTCTGCACCAGTTCGTAGCCGCCGAACTGGCGGCCGAGATAGGGATCCTTGCCCAGCGCTTGCGTCGCTGATGGATCGGCGGCGGCGATTTTGACGTCAGGGAGCTCCTGCAACGGCTGACGGTCGCTGTCATTGGCCGCATCGCCATCATCCAGCTGGAAATCGGGCGAACTGGTCATGCGCGTCATGTTGGTCGGGGCTTCACCCGCGGGATTGCCACGCATGCCCGGAAGATCGGGCAGGCTGGGTAGATCCCGCGGCGCTTTACTGTCGTCGGCGATCGCCATGTCGGTGCGGGGTTCCTGCCCGAAGTGTAGACCTGCCTAGTCGCTAAAACAAGCGTCGGAGAAGATACTTACGGCCAGCGTGACACCTTGCATCACACCGCTCGCCATCCTGGGCCCCTGACCCCTGTGTTTCTAGTGATTCTGCAGATAGTGCTCGGCCTCGAGCGCCGCCATGCAGCCCATCCCGGCCGCCGTCACCGCCTGGCGGTAGCGGTGGTCCCGCACATCGCCGGCGGCAAACAGGCCCGGGATGTTGGTGTGGCAGCCTTCAGTGACGACCAGATAGCCATTCTCGTCCATGATCAGCCCGGTGCCCTTGAGGAAGGCGGTGTTGGGGGTGTGCCCGATGGCCATAAACACCCCCTTGACATCGAGCTTGGATGGTACGCCGGTGCGGGTGTCCACCAGCGTGACGGCCTCCAGCCGGTGCTTGCCATCGACGTGGTAGCCGCCCAGGGTGCTGTGCCAGACCGGGGAGATCTTGGGGTTCTTGAGCGCCCGTTCGGCCATGATCTTGGAGGCCCGCAGCTCGCCGCGCCGGTGCACCAGATAGACCTTGCTGGCGAATTTGGTGAGGAAGTTCGCCTCCTCGCACGCGGTATCACCCCCGCCCACCACTGCCACCGGCACCTGCTTGTAGAAGGCGCCGTCGCAGGTCGCGCAGGCGGTCAGCCCATGCTTGCGGTTGGGGCCGTCGGTGAGGAATTCAGCCTCCTCGGGCAGGCCCAGGTAGCGCGCGCTCGCGCCAGTGGCGATGATGACCGCGGTGAAGAGCTCGGATTGGTCGGTCCCCTGGAAGAGATCGCTCCAGGTGAGGCGGAACCCGCCATCCTCGCGCTCGATGCGGGTGACCTCGCAGCCCTGCTTGAGCACTGTGCCGAAACGTGACGCCTGCTGCTCGAAGCGCGTCATCAGCTCCGGCCCCATGATGCCCTCGGGGAAGCCGGGATAGTTCTCCACCTCGGTGGTGGTGGTCAGCTGACCACCCGCCTGCCGGCCGGTGAACAGGTGGGGGGCGATGTTGGCTCGGGCAGCGTAGATGGCGGCGGTGTAACCGGCCGGGCCGGAGCCGATGATGGCGAGATTCTGCATGGCTGATCCTGCTGGTGGGAAGTCAGCAGCACAACCGCGGGGATGAATAGGTCAAGCAGCGTCGCACCCGCACCTTCGACCGTCAGGTCACCTGCGATTCATAGAGCATGCGGCGCAAGCTGCGCACGGCAGGCCTGGCCGATGGCCGCGCTCGCGCGCGGCACCGTCACCCCCCAGTGCGACAGGTGGGTGCAGAAATCGCCATGGCGCCGTCCGAGGCGGTACTGCGGCTCGCGGCTCGGGGCCTTGAGATAGCGCTCCATCAGCGCGGACTGGTCCTCGACCAGCATGGCGGCGAGGTAGTACACCGCGCGCGCGGTCTGCCTCAGGGATGCCCCGAGGATCTTGCGCGGCTGTCCGTCCGCACTGGCGAGAGTCAAATCGCCATGGCCGCGGGTGGTGGGCAGATGGCCAGCCAGCGTCCCGATGGCTGGCGCGAGCACGCCATTGATGAGGTCGAACCAGCAGGAGGTCCCAAGCAGGGTGTTGCGCAGGCGCAGGGCGATCAGCAGCATCCCGGGCGCCAGGACCACCGCCCCGCCGCCCGACACGCGCCGGTGGATGGGAATGCGGTCTGCACGGGCAACCCCGGTCTGCAGCTCGCGCTCGGGGTCCTGGTGGCGGCCGATCACCAGGCGCACGTCGTGCGGTTCGTGCAGACGCAGCCACGGACTGAGCGGATCGAGCACGGACTCGCACAGGGGATCGTCCGCACCGCCCGGGTTGGGCTCGACCAGGTCGGGATGGGGCTCGATGAAGCCGCTCACCGCCGGCAGTCCGTCCCGATCATCGGCCCAGGATCAGCTGCCGTGGACACAGACGCCCAGGGCATCCGCCGCCGCTTCCATCACCGCCTCGGAGAGTGTGGGATGGGCGTGCACGGTCTCCATGATCTCGCGCGCGGTGCACTCCAGCTTGAGCGCCAGGCTCAGCTCGGCGAGCAGCTCGGTCGCATCGTAACCCACCAGGTGGGCGCCGATCAGCTGGTCGAACTCGGCATCGAAGATCAGCTTGACCAGGCCCTCGGGATGCCCGATCGCCTTGGCCTTGCCGCTGGCGGCGAAGGGGAAGCGACCGATCTTGAGCTTGCGGCCCTCGGCGAGCGCCTTCTTCTCGGTCAGCCCGAGCGAGGCGACCTGGGGCTGGCAGTAGGTGCAGCCGGGGATCTGGGCGTAATTGACTGGCGCGGGATGGCCGACGATGGCGCCTACCGCCGCCTCGCCCTCGAAGCTCGCCTTGTGGGCCAGCAGCTGCTTGCCGGCGACGTCGCCGATGGCGTAGATGCCCGGGGTGCTGGTGGCCTGGTTCTCATCGACCTTGATGAAACCCCGCTCATCGAGATTCACCCCCGCCTGCTCCAGGCCGAGGCCCTCGGTGTTGGCAAGGAATCCGACCGCAACCAGGACCTTGTCGACCTCGACGATCTCGCTCTTGCCATCCTTCTCCAGGTGCACCGTCACGCCATTGGTCTTGAGCTCCAGCTTGACCACCTTGGTCGAGATCTTGATCACCACCCCGGCCTTGACGAACTGGCGTTCGACCACCTTGGCGATCTCGGCATCCTCGAGCGGCAGGACCTGATCGAGCACCTCGACGACCGTCACCTTGGTGCCGAGGGTCGAGAAGAAGTAGCCAAACTCCATGCCGATGGCCCCGGCGCCGATGGCGAGCAGGGAGCCAGGCTGCTCGGTGGCGGCGAGGAGATGGCGGTAATTGACCACCTGCTTGCCGTCGACCGGCAGGTGCGGGAAGGTCCGCGGCTTGTGGCCGGTGGCGATGATGATGTTGTCGGAGCTGATCTGCTGGCGCGAGCCGTCGGCCTTGGCGAGGGTGACGGTAGTGGCGTTGACCAGGGTGGCGGTTCCGGCGAACACCGTGATCTTGTTCTTCTTCATCAGGTACTCGATGCCTTTGGACATGCCGTTGGCAACGTCCCGGGAGCGCCTGATCACACCGGCGAAGTCGGCGCGCACGTTCTCGGCGCTCAGGCCGAACTCCTTGGCATGGCGCATGCCGTCGAGCATCTCGGCGCTCTTGAGCAGGGCCTTGGTTGGGATGCAGCCCCAATTCAGGCAGATGCCGCCAAGCTGCTCCTTCTCGATGATCGCGACCTTCTTGCCATGCTGGGCGGCCTTGATCGCCGCTACGTAGCCGCCGGGGCCGGCGCCGATGACCAGAACGTCGAAATCTGCCATGGGATATCCTTCGTGAATCGAGGTGTAAGGCCGGCACGGGAAGATGCGGCGCTCAGGCCGGCATCCCCCTGCCAGAGGGGCATGCTCTCAGACCAGCAGGGTCGCCGGATGCTCGAGGAGTTCGCGCAGGGTCTTGATGAAGGCGGCCGCGGCAGCGCCGTCGACAGCGCGATGGTCGGCGCTGAGGGTCACGCGCAGGACCTTGCCTGCAACCACCGCACCGGCGCGCACCACCGGCTCATCCTTGATCCCGGCGATCGCCAGGATGGCGACCTGGGGGGGGTTGATGATGGCCGAGAAGTCGCTGATGCCGAACATGCCGAGGTTCGAGACGGTGAAGCTCCCGCCCTGGAACTCCTCCGGCCTGAGCTTGCCCTCGGCGGCCTTCTTGGCCAAGGCGCGGATCTCGTCGCCGATCTGCCTGACGCTCTTTGCGTGCGCCCTGGCGATGATCGGGGTGATCAGGCCGTCGGGGATCGACACCGCGACGCTGATGTCGGAACTGTCGTGCAGGCGCACGGCGTTGCCGAGGAAGGTGGAATTGAGGCGCGGATGGATGCGCAGCGCCAGGGCCGTGGCGCGCACGATCAGGTCATTGATGGTGACTCGCAGGCCATCGAGGAGGTTGATCTGCTCGCGCAGCGCCGCCAGGGCGCCGGCATCGATGGTCTCGGAGACGTAGAAATGCGGGATGGTGGTCTTGGCCTCGAGCAGCCGCTTGGCGATCACCGCACGCATCGGAGTGAACGGCACATCCGTGGTCGCCTGGGAATCGGCACGCAGTACCGCCAGGCGCGGCTTCTCGCTCTTCGCCGCAACGCTGCCTATGCGACCTGCGCCGCTGCGCACTGCAGCCTCTATGTCACGGCGCACGATGCGTCCGTCCGGGCCGCTGCCGGTGATGGCACGCAGGTCGATGGCGGAACCGGCGGCGAGCTTCGCTGCCACCGGGCTGATCCGCACGCCCTTGGGTAGGGCCTTGGCGGCGGGCAGGGATGGGGCGCTGGTCGTCTGAATGGCGGGCGTGGCGGGGGCGTTCGCTTGCGGCGGAGGGGAGACGGCGGGGGCGCTGCTGGTGGCAAGCAGCTTGGCGTTCTTCTGCTGCGCCGCGCTGAGCGCTGCAGCGACATCCTCGCCGGCCTTGGTGGTCAGCAGCAGGGCGATGGTATTGACCGGGATCTGCGCCCCGGCGGGGATGACCAGGGCGGCGACATGGCCGGCGTCGCTGCTCTCCCATTCCAGCACCGCCTTGTCGGTCTGCAGTTCGGCGATGACCTGGCCGACCGCGACCTGGTCGCCGGGCTTGATGCGCCACGACACCAGGGTGCCCTCGGTCATGGTCGGGGATTTGGCGGGGAAGAGTTGTTCGATGATCATTGCTGGCGCGATCCGGGTGTCCGTGGTGGCGGGGGAGGGGCGATTCAGCGGTAGCAGGCCTGCTTCACCGCCGCGCAAATGCGCACCGGCTTGGGCAGCGTCGCATCCTCGAGGTTGGAGGCATAGGGCATGGGATTCTCGGTGGTGGTGACCCGACCGACCGGTGCATCGAGATCGTCGAAGCAGCGGCTCATCAGCTGGGCGCTGACCTCGGCGCCGATGCCGCCGGTGAGGTAGCATTCCTCGACCACCACGCAGCGATTGGTCTTGCGCACCGATTCGGCGATCAACTCGATATCCAGCGGCTTGACCGTTCGCGGATCGACCACCTCGCAGGAGATGCCGTCGCGCTCGAGCGTCTCGGCGGCCTCCAGGGCCCAATGCACGCTGCGGTTGACCGCCACGATGGTGCAGTCGGTGCCGGCGCGCTTGATGTCGCCCTTGCCGAACGGGATGAGGTACTCCTCAGTGGGGATGTCCTGCTCATAGGCGTAGAGCATCTCGTTCTCGAGGAAGCATACCGGGTTGGACTGTCGCAGCGCGGTCTTCAAAAGGCCCTTGGCATCATAGGGCGTCGAGGGCGAGACCACGATCAGGCCCGGGAAGTGGCTGTAGAGCGCCTCGACCGCATGGCTGTGCTGCGATGAGACGCGCGGACCGGCGCCATTGGGGCCGCGCATCACCAGCGGCACCGAGAACATCCCGCCGGTCATGTAGGACATCTTGGAGGCATTGGAGATGATCTGGTCGAAGGCCGGGAAGGAGAAGTTCCAGCTCATGAATTCGACCACCGGGCGCAGTCCGGTCATCGCGGCGCCGATCGCCAGTCCGGTGAAGCCGCTCTCGGTGATCGGGGTGTCGATCACGCGGTCGGCGCCGAACTCGTCGAGCAGCCCCTTGGTGACCTTGTAGGCGCCGTTGTACTGCGCCACCTCCTCGCCGAGGATGAAGATCGTCTCGTCGCGCTTCATCTCCTCATAGAGCGCCTGGCACAGCGCGATGCGCGTATTGACCAGCTGCAGGCCATTGCCCAGCGGCACACCCTTATGGCCATTGAGCGGCTCGCCGTTCTTGGTGCTGAGGGGTCGAGCGGCCTTGAGCAGTACAGGTGCGAGGGCGGTGGTCATGGTCACTCGGCGTAGACGTGGCTGGAGAGCTCGGACAGGGCGGGTTCTGGGCTCTCTTCCGAGAACCGCACCGCCTCGGCGATTCGCAGCGCGACCGCTTCGGCCTCCTGCTCGATCTGCGGTTCGGTGATCCAGCCTGCCTCGAGCAGGTCGCGCTTGACGCGCTCGATCGGATCGAGCTTGCGATAGCGCTCGACCTCCTCCTTGGCGCGGTAGAGCGCGGGGTCGGAGCCGGAGTGCCCACGATAGCGGTAAGTCTTGGCCTCGACCAGGACCGGCTGGAACGCGCGTGCCCAGGTGATCGCCTGCTGCGCGGCCTTCCACGAGCTGAGGAGGTCGAGACCATCGAAGGTCAATGATTTGAGGTTGTAGCCAGGAGCCTTGCTCTCGGCGATCTGCTCGACCGCGACCGCACGGGTGCAGGCGGTGCCCATGCCGTACTGATTGTTCTCGATGACGTACACCGCCGGCAGCTTCCACAGGCCAGCCATGTTCAGGGATTCGTGGAAGGTCCCCTGGGGCACCGCGCCATCGCCGAGATAGGTGACCGCCACGCCGCCGGTCTTGCGGTATTTGGCCGAGAAGGCCGCGCCAGTGCCCACCGGGATCTGGCCGCCCACGATGCCATGCCCGCCGAGCATGTTGCGCTCCTTGGAGAAGAAGTGCATCGATCCGCCCTTGCCGCGGACATTGCCGGACTGCTTGCCGAACAGCTCGGCCATCAGTTCCTTCGGATCGAGCCCGGCCAGCAGCGCCAGGGCATGGCAGCGGTAGCTGGTGAGCGTGGCGTCGCGGCGGGCATCGAGATGATCTGAGAACCCGGTCTGCACCGCCTCCTGGCCGATGTAGAGGTGCAGGAAGCCGGCGATGCGCTTGATCTGGGTGCCTTCGCGCATCAGACCTGCCTGCTTCTCGGCCTCCTCCTCGAAGCGGCGAATGAGCAGCATGCGCCGGTAGAGCGCCAGCAGCCGTTCCTTGCCGATCTCCGAGCGCACCGCCGCACGGTCGATGGCGATCACACCCGCATGCGCCTCTTGCGGTGCAGCTGCGCTGCCAGGCGACGTCGCGGCGGGGGTCGGTGCAGGGCTGGCAGGTGGAGGCATCGTCGTTCCCTTCGCTGGACGCGTGGCGATCGTGCGAGCTACTTGACCGGCTGGGCCTGGCCGGCAGACGGGGCGGGAGCCGGGGCGTTCGCCGCTGGAGCGACGGTCGCCCCCGTTGCAGGCGTCGTCTCCAGGGTCGGCGCACTCGAGACCGGGACCGGCGTCGGGACGATGACCGGAGCGCTGGTCGTCGGCACCGCAGCGGGCGCCGGCGAGGCCGGGGCCGGGGTGGCTGGAACTGGAGCAACTGAGGCCGGAAGGGCCGGAAGGGCCGGAAGGGCCGGAGGGGCCGAGGGGGCAGGAACAGCCTGCGCAGGAGCATTGGGTGCAGCAGCGGCAGGAGCCGGAACAGCCTGTGCAGGAGCACCAGGGGCAGGGCTCGGCGCGACCGCCGGAGGGTGTGCCGAGGCAGGGGCCGACGGCGCTTCCTGGATCGGGATCGCCGGGGCGCCAGGGACCACCGGGGCCTTCGGGCTGGCTGGGGTCGCAGGCGGCGTGGCGACGGGACTTCCGGCATACTTGCCGAGGTCGACCTTGGAGTGCAGGGACAGCATCAGCACGACCAGCAGGAAGGCTCCTGCCAGCCAGGCGGTGAGCTTGCTCATCTTGCGTCCGGCACCGACACCCAGGGTGCTGTCCAGCTGGCCACCGCCACCGAAGGCGCTCGAGATGTCACCCGCACCGCCTTGCAGCAGGATCAAGCCGATGATGAACAGGCACAGAGGCCAGAGGAGGATCACCAGGATGAGAGTCGTCGTGGTCACAGGGAAGGGCTTTCTGGTTCCAGAGTAAGGTGTTCAGGCGGCAGCGATGATGGCGCCGAAATCCCCGGCCTTGAGGCTGGCTCCGCCGACCAGTGCACCATCGACATCGGGTTGGGCGAGCAGTTCCTTGGCATTGTCAGGCTTCACCGAGCCGCCGTATTGGATGCGCACCCGGTCGGCGAGGCCGCCGAACAGCGCGTGCACCTGGCTGCGGACGAAGGCATGGGCATCCTGGGCCTGCTGGGTGGTCGCCGTGCGACCGGTGCCGATCGCCCATATCGGCTCATAGGCGATGACCAGGGTCCCGAGTTGGGTGGCGCTCAAACCGGCACAGGCACCGCGCACCTGGCGGCTGAGGACCTCCTCCAACTTGCCGCCATCACGTTCGGCCAGGGTCTCGCCGATGCAGACGATCGGCACCAGACCCTGGGCGAGCACAGCGGTGAGCTTGCGATTGACGGTCTGGTCGGTCTCGCCGAAGAACTGGCGGCGTTCGCTATGGCCAAGGATCACATAGCGGGCGCCGGCCGCCTTCAACAGGCTGGCGGAGACCTCGCCAGTGAAGGCCCCCTTCTCCTCCCAATGGCAGTTCTGGCCACCGACGCCGATGCGGCTCCCAGCAGCTGCCTTGGCAACCGCCTGCAGCGCCAGCGCGGTCGGGAAGACAGCCACCTCGGCCCGGCTGACGGCGGCCGGCTTTGCCAGCGCCTGGACCAGCGCTATGCCCTCCTCGCCCGAGAGGTTGAGTTTCCAGTTGCCGGCGATGAAGGGGGTGCGAGTCGACATGACGGGAGGGACCTCGTAAGCAGCGGAAGGCCTGTTGGCAACATGCTCGGGCGGGGCGGGCACCATAGACCGCCAGGCGCAGCGGTCAATGCCTGGAAAGCTGACATAGAACCACAGACAGCCGAATCGGGGGTGCCGACCCCCCCCTCCAGGTGGCTGTTGTGATGGGAAGCACCCTGTTCTCGCTTGCCGGGTGGTCGTCAGAACCACGAGTTTGGCGTGCACTGCCCCTTTTAGGCCCTCCAACGCCGGATCGGCGAGGGTTGGACACCGGAACGCCCCCTGCCAGGGCCGTCCTGGGGCAGCGGGCGCGGCCTGTCTTGCGAGCTGCCATCGGCCGTACGGGGGTACGGCTTGCACGCCCGCTGCGCGCTCGGATGGTGCCGCGCATGCCCCCTCCCACGGTGCTGATCGTCGGTCTCGGTTTCATGGGTGGAAGCCTGGCCAGCGCCCTGGTCCAGGCAGGTTGGAGCGTGCTGCTGCACCATCGCCGGAGCGAGGTCTCGGCACGGGCGGCGGCCCTGGGGTATGGCGAGCAGATCCTGGCGCTGCCCGATGGCATGGGGCGCGCCCAGATCGCGGTGGTGTGCACCCCGGTCAGCACCATCGTCCCGCTCGTCCGCCAGCTGGTGGCGATGCCAGGCCAGGCGTTGATCAGCGATATCGGCAGCGTCAAGGGACCGCTGTGCCGCGACTTGGCCGATCTCAGCCGCGCCGGGCGCTTCATCGGCAGCCACCCGATGGCGGGCAGCCACCTGCAGGGGCTCGAGCACGCCCGCCCCGACCTCTTCCAGGGCTGCACCACGGTGATCACCCCGGTTCCCAGCACCCCGCAGGCCGGCATCGCGCTGATCGAACGCTGCTGGCAGGCGGTCGGCAGCCGCATCCATCGCCTGCCTCCCGACGAGCATGATCGCGCGGTAGCCGAGGTCTCCCACCTCCCGCACATCGCCGCCGCCGCGGTCGCTGCCGGCGTCTCCGACGCCTCCCTGGCGCTGGCCGCCAGCGGCTTTCGCGACACCACCCGGGTCGCCGCCGGCGATCCCGCCCTGTGGGCCGATATCCTGCTGAGCAATCGTCTGCAGGTGGCGCAGGCGATCCGCACCACCACCGGACGGTTGCACGAACTGCTCGTGCTGCTCGAGCAGGGCGATGCCCAGGCTGTTGCCGGCTGGCTCAGCCAGGGCCAGCTGGGGCGACAGCGCTTCGAGCTCCTGCGCCATCTGCCTGCCCAGGCGGAGGGCGGCGGCGAGGAATAGCCCGCGCCCCAGGGCGCCGCCCGCCCAGTGCCCGATCGGGGTCGCGAGCGCATCAGGCGAGCTTGTTCGCACTCTCCGGGAGCGCCGCAAGCAGGCTGGCCACCTGGGCCTGGAAGCGGGCGATCAACGAGCCGAGCGCCTGCTGGCGGCTGCGCGCGTCCCCCATCATGCGGGCGGCGATCACCGGGAAGGCGACCTGCTGGTATTGCGCGAAGACGGCGGCCAGATCCGATGGGGCATCGACGGTGAAGACCTCGCGGTTGTCGAGCTCGCCGGTGATGCGGGTGCGGTAGCAGATGTAGACCACCAAGCGGCCCTCGCGGGTGCGGAAGAGCGACAGGTCATGCCAGCGACCCGAGCTGATGAGCGACTGCCACAGGGAGATCCCTGAGACCCCGTCCTGGTGCGCCATCAGGCTGCCGGTGAACACCACCGGCGGCTGGACGCCACGCGTCAGAGTCCATTCTCGCATCTCAGCCATGGGGCGGTCCGGGCGTCAGGAACGCGCTAGCGCGTCCCGAGCGCCACGAGTCGTCGCGTGGCGGTCACGCGCGCGTCCCGGTGCGCAGGCGCAGATCCTGGACCTGCTTCATCAGATCGGCGATGATCGCGCGATCGTCGCTGTCGGTCTGCTCCTGGCGCTTCTTGGCGGTGGCGACAGCATCCCGGGCCTCGACCATCAGCGCCTCGAAGCGCTGCCGTTGACGGGTCTTGGCGGCCTCGGCCTCGGTGAGCTTGACGCGTTCGGCAGCGAGCTCGCGCTGCAGGCCCGCAAGGGTCGCCTGGATCTTCTCTCCTTCGATGCGTGCCGATGCCAGCTGCTGCTGCAGCGTGCTCTCGCGACGCTCGACCTCGACCAGACGCTCGCGCAGGTGGACATCGCTCTGGCCCTGGCGGGCCAGGCGGTCTTCGAACTGCGCCAGCTGATGGCGCTGCTCCTCGATCTTGCGTTCCATCTCGGCAGATCGCTGACGCGCCTGGTCGGCGGCCGCGGCACTATCCGACAGGCGTTTGGCCCACATGCTGGTGGACGCCTTGCGTTCCAGCGCTTCCTTGGCGTCATCGCGGATGGCATCGCTGCTGCTGCCGCCAGCGCGTGCCAGCTCCGCTTGCAGCCGCTCGCCGTCGGCGGCAAGGCGGGTATTCGCCTGCTTGAGCTCCCCAAGCTGCCGGCTGACCTCGGTCAGGCGGGCGGTCAGCTGGGACTCGCGCTCCTCCAGCCGCTGGGCCAGTGCCTCATGATCGAGCTTGAGGCGCTCGAGGTTGGCCTTGTAGCGCTCGCGATCGTTGACCGCGGCATTGGCGGAACTGCGCGCCGCGTCGCGTTCGCCACTCAGGCGGGCCTCCTGCTCGCGCCAGGAGACCTGCTGTACGGCCGACTGCTCGCGCGCCGCCAGCGCGGCGCCGAGCTGCTCGCGCACCTGATTGAGCTCGGTGCTGAGTCGTTCGGCGCGGCTGGTCAGTTCGCCCTCGGCACGCCGCACCCGCTCACCCTCCTGGTTGGCGGCGCGCAGCTGGGTTTCGGCCTTGGTCGCGGCCTCTGCCAGGCGCGCACGCTCGCGTTCGAGCTCGGCGGACCGGGTGGCGGTCTGGTCGCGTTCGGCGGTGAGCGCCTGGATGCTGGCGAGGGTGCGCTCGCGCTCCTGGCGCAGTGTCACGAGCTCCTTGTCGAGCTGGCCGACGCGGTCGTTCAAGCCGGTATTCTCGGCTCCCAGCTTGGCGATCTGTGCGCGGATCTCGGTCTCGGCCGCCTTGGACTCGGCGAGCTGGCGCTTGAGCGAGTTCTGGCCTTGTTCGGCCTGCCCTATCACCGCCTCTGAACTCTTGCGTGCAGCGTCCAGACGAGCCTGCAGCTCAGCGCGTTCACGCTCGATGCGATCGCGCTCGGCACCCAGTTGCCGCTCTCGGGCGCTGGCATATTCGATGCTGGCGCTGAGCTTGGCGTGTTCGGCGCTGAGGCGCGTGATCTCGGCCTTGATGCGTGAGATCTCGGCCTGGGCCGCATCGGCACGGCTGACCGCCTCCTGATGGCGACTGGTGGCGGTGGCGATCGCCTGGCGCAGTTCGCCGATCTCGCCGAGGCGCTTGTCGTCGCGCAGCTTGGCGGCGGCTTCGCTCTCGCGTGCACGCGTCTCGGCCTCGCCGCGTTCACGTCCCGCGCTGGCCTTGGCCTCGGCGAGCTCGGAGGTCAGGCGTGCGAGCGACGCATCGGCCTGCTGGATGCGGGTCTCCAGCTGGAGGCGCTGCTGCTCGCGCTCGCTGGCGGCCTTGGCCTGGGCTTCCTTGGCCTGGCCAAGCTCCGCGGTCAGCCGGGTGATGTCGGCTGCCAGGCGCGCGGCATGGGCGCCGGCGCCCTCCGCGCCCTTGATCGCCTGGGCATGCTGCGACTGCACCGCGCTGAGCTCCTGGCGCAGCTTGGACAGTTCGCCGGCCTGCGCCTCGCGCAGCTGGGTCAGCTCGGCCTGGCGCTCGCTGGCGGCCTTGGCCTGGGCTTCCTTGGTCTGGGCGGCGGCTTCCTTGGCCTGGCCAAGCTCCGCGGTCAGCCGCGCGACGTCCGCTGCCAGGCGCGCGGCCTGCGAGCCGGCGCCCTCCGCGCCCTTGATCG
>Ga0302319_10000187_pt1 | contig 131531 bp, 109 predicted proteins | sample Bog_T0_2_FD_203319 | JGI IMG/M metagenome (GOLD analysis project Ga0302319, IMG submission 203319) | Peat permafrost microbial communities from Stordalen Mire near Abisko, Sweden - Bog_T0_2 | ecosystem: Environmental > Terrestrial > Soil > Wetlands > Peat | place: Sweden: Abisko, Stordalen...
GGTGCGCGAAGGAGAGGCCAGCCAACGGTAGCGGCTCCGAGCATCAACCGCTGGAACGGCGAGGTAGGCGCTGGTAAGATGTTGCGCATGGAAACCATCCAGTACAACCTGCCGCAAAACCGCATTCCCCGCGCCTGGTACAACCTTGCTGCCGACCTGCCCAAGCCGCTGGCGCCGCCGCTGCATCCGGGCACGCTCAAGCCGATTGGGCCGGACGATCTGGCGCCGCTGTTTCCCATGGCGCTGATCCTGCAGGAGGTGAGCCAGGAGCGGGAGATTGAGATTCCCGACCCGGTGCGGCAAGTGTACGCGCAGTGGCGGCCTTCGCCGCTGTTCCGGGCGCGCCGGCTGGAGAAGGCCCTCGATACGCCAGCGAAGATCTATTACAAGTACGAGGGAGTAAGCCCTGCCGGCTCGCACAAGCCAAATACCGCAGTAGCGCAGGCCCACTACAACAAGATCGAGGGAACAAAGAGGCTCTCCACGGAGACGGGGGCGGGGCAGTGGGGCTCGGCGCTGGCCATGGCGTGCGCGTTCTTCGGCCTGGAGTGCAAGGTTTACATGGTGCGGGTGAGCTACGACCAGAAGCCTTACCGGCGCGCTCTAATGGAGGCGTTTGGAGCAAGAGTGACGGCCAGCCCGAGCGTGGAGACGGAGTCCGGCCGCGCGATTCTGGCCGAGTTTCCGGATACCAATGGCTCGCTGGGGATTGCGATCTCGGAGGCCGTAGAAGTGGCGGCCAAGGACCCCAACACCAAATACGCGCTGGGCAGCGTGCTGAACCATGTGCTGCTGCACCAGACGGTCATTGGCCAGGAAGCGATGGAGCAGATGGCGCTGGCCGGCGATGAGCCGGACGTGATTGTGGGCTGCACGGGCGGAGGCTCGAACTTTGCCGGCCTGGTGTTTCCATACCTGGGAAAGAAGATCAAGGGCCAGACAAATGCGCGGGTGGTGGCCGTGGAACCGGCGGCTTGCCCGAGCCTGACGAAGGGACATTTTGCCTACGACTTCGGCGACACCGGGCACCTGACTCCATTGGTGAAGATGCACACGCTGGGGTCGACCTTCATTCCGCCTGGGATTCATGCCGGCGGCCTGCGCTATCACGGGATGGCGCCGATGGTTTCGCACGTGATGGACCTGGGGCTGATCGAGGCCACCAGCGTACAGCAACTGGATGCGTTTGCGGCGGGAATTCAATTTGCGCGCGCGGAGGGGATCATTCCCGCGCCGGAGGCCAACCATGCTGTCGCAGGAGCCATCGCCGAGGCGCTGAAGTGCAAGGAAGAAGGCAAAGGGCGGACGATTCTGTTCAACCTCTGCGGGCATGGGCACTTCGACATGCAGTCGTACATCAACCACCAGGCGGGGCTGCTGGAGAACTACGACTACCCGGCGGAGGAGATTGCGATGGCGCTGGCGGGGTTGCCAGCGGTGGGGTGAGAACAGGGTCCGGGGTTAAAGGTTCAGGGCAATGCGCCCGGATGGACGGCTTTCGCGATCTGGATGGGGGTGTGCCAGATCCTGCAATAGTCGCGCCGAATTAACCCACAGGTGGGATTGGCAACCTTGAGCGCCAGCGTCAATTATCGAAAGCTGGAGACTTGAGTTCAAGATGCCCGAACCGGAACAAGCGGCGCACCAAGGCAAGAGCGAATACATCTATGGGATCGACCTGGTTCGCTTTGCCTGCGCGGTGGGCGTGACCGCTTTTCATCTGACCTGGATGACGCCTGGAATCGCGTGGTTGCTGCCGTTTGGGTGGGTTGGCGTGCAGGTCTTCTTTGTGATTTCGGGCCTGGTGATTGCCAACTCCGCACAAGGTGCAACGCCGCGGCAGTTCATGACCGGCCGCTTTCTCAGGATCTATCCGACGGCGTGGTGCGCCGCGGCGGTGAGCTATCCTCTGTTTCTGTGGGCGGGATATGCGAAGGGCGGTTACGGCATCGAGCCGCTTTACTTTTCGGTGATTCTTTTCCCAGGGCCGTTCCTCGCCACCGCGTACTGGACGCTTCCCATCGAACTGGCTTTCTATTTTGTGGTGTACACGCTGATTACGTTCCACGGGTTCAAGTACATTCGATGGCTGGCGATTTTTCTCGTCCTGTGGGGCACGCCCTACCTGATTGCGCTGGCTTTGAACGCGCGCGGGATGGTGCGCTGGGGCTGGGTCGACTTCCAATATCTGTGGGGGAACATGTCGCTGCTGCGCTACGGGCCGTACTTCGGACTCGGCATCCTGGTGTGGCTGTTCAAGGAGAAGAGGCTGGGCAAAATTGGCATGGCTGTGGCGGGGTTGGCGGTGCTGCTGGGAGTTCTTGAAATTTACGCCAAGGCGGTTGAGGTGTTGCCGAAGTTCGGGTCTTCGGCGCTGGTGCCCGAGACGCCGTGGACTCACCTCGCAACTCCGAGCGTAATCGCCTTCGCGACCGCCTTCGTCGCCATTCTTGTCGCAGTCAAATTCAACCATCGCTTTCCGGCGAATGCGGCGCTCCGAAAGACCGTGCGCCTGCTGGGACTGACGACGTATCCGCTCTATCTGCTGCACGAGCGAGTGGGCGAGTTCTTTATCCTGCAGTTGAAGAGGGTTGGGCTGGCGGATCTCTCCGCCGCGCTGTTGTCGCTGGTTTGCACCGGCCTGGTATCGCTCGCCATCGCGTGGTACTTCGAGCCGAAGCTGCGCGGTCTTCTGAAGAAGATCGTCGGAGTGCTGAGTTCGGGCGTGAAGAAGCCGGTGTTTGAGACGCCCTGAAGGACTCCAGCAATCGTCTCTACCCGTTCAACAATTCCTGCAGCTTGTTGAGGGTGCGGTGCAGATCCTTGTCGGCGCGGCGCTGCTCGTCGATCTTGGCGATCGAGTGCATCACCGTGGTGTGGTGCTTGTTGCCGAACTGGCGGCCGATCTCGGGCAGACTGGCTTCGGTCATCTGCTTGGCCAAGTACATGGCGATCTGCCGCGGCACCACCACGTTGCGCGAGTTGTTCTTCTGCTTGAGGTCGGCGACGCGCATGCCGAACTGCTCGGCGACGGCGCGCTGAATGGCCTCGATGGTGATCTTGCGCACCTGCATGTCAATGAACTGCTTGAGGCACTGCTGCGTGGACGCGAGTGTAATCTCCATCCGGTTCAGGTGGCACCAGGCAATGAGCCGCACCAGCGCGCCCTCAAGCTCGCGGACGTTGGTGCGCACGTTGGAGGCGACGAACAAAGCAACGTCGGTGGGGAGCTGCACCTGTTCGCTCTCGGCCTTTTTCTGCAGGATGGCCACCTTGGTTTCGAGATCGGGCGGCTGAATGTCGGCGATGAGGCCCCACTCGAAACGCGAGCGCAGGCGGTCCTCAATCTCGGTGAGTTCCTTGGGCGGCCGATCGGAGGCGATGACGATCTGCTTCATGCTCTCGTGCAGAGCGTTGAAGGTGTGGAAGAACTCCTCCTGGGTACGTTCCTTCTGGGCGATGAACTGAATGTCGTCGATGAGCAGAACATCCACGGTGCGGAATCGATCGCGGAAGCTGGTCATGCGATCGTTGCGGATGGAGGTGATCATCTCGTTGGTGAACTTTTCCGCGGAGACATAGGAGATGCTGGCCATGGGCTGGCGGCGCTTCACCTCGTGGCCGATGGCGTGCATGAGGTGCGTTTTGCCCATGCCGACGCCGCCATAGAGGAAGAGCGGATTGTAAGCGCGCGAGGGGCGCTCGGCGACGGCCAGCGCGGCAGCGCGGGCAAACTGGTTTCCGTTGCCGATGACAAAGGCTTCGAAGGTGTAGCGCTGGTTGAGCTGCGCGGCCGTCGACCAGTCGAAGCGCTCCTGCTGCGGAGCGGTGCGCGCGGGCGCCGGAGGCGGCGCGGTGGGCGCATGCGCGGGAACGGGGCCGAAGCCGCCGTCGCGGCGCTGCGGTGGGATCGATGGGTCTTCTTCCGCAGTGACAAAGCTGACATCGTCAAACTCCAGCGATTGCAGGTCGATGGCCTCCTGAATCAGGTCGCCGTACTTGTCGCCGATGTGCTGGAACTCGGGAGAAGGCACGCGTACATACAGCGTGCGGCCCGCGGCGTGGCTGTAGCGCGTGGGCTTGAGCCAGGTCTCGAATGACTGGCGGATGACTTTCTTTTCGAGGGCTGCGAGAATCTGGAGCCAGGGGTTGAGAACCGTTGCCGGTGAAGTTGCGAATGCCATCGATCTAATCCTTGCCTGCGTCGCCTAATTTATTCCCGGTCCGGTTCATCCGCGCGATTTTGGGGCAAAGGCTCGCTGAGGGCGCAAAGTAATGCCTTTGCGTCCAACTGCTGCTGAACGAGTACCTGGTTGCCGGTGTTCTACCCCTGAGAACTTCAAGCTCGGAGTCGAGGATTAAACCGTTCCGTGGGACGCTGGGAAACTTTTCTTGAACGGTCCCGATAGTAGCACATCTGGGGTTGGTTGCAATGCCTCATTCACACAACTTTTTGAGGGCTTCTTTGAGTTGCACCAATGGTGGTGAAAGTCTGCGCGATGGTCACTCCGATTGATATCGAAGCTCATAAAAAAGATTACCAGAGTCACAACTGACAAAGAGCCGGAAGGTGCATTTCGAAAGCGTCCTCTCTGTTTGGAGAAAGGGCTGGGCAGTGTGCCGGTAGAGCAGACCTTTGCAATGCGAAGCACATGGGACTGGATTCCGGGCGCAACCTGGGATATACTCAAAGCTTGCCGTCAAGGCGCAGGTTTCAGCAAATTTGACCAAGGAAACAGGAGCGCATTTTTATGCCCAAGCGCACATTTCAACCCAATCGCCGCAAACGCGTGAAGACGCACGGTTTCCGCGCGCGGATGAAGACCAAGGCCGGCGCTGCCGTGTTGAGCCGCCGCCGCGCCATCGGCCGCAAGCGCGTGGCCGTAAGCGCAGGTTTCCGCGACTAGTGTTCGCCTGCCGTCTTGTGTGAGCTGGAGTCGCGCACCATGCGATCCGGCCCGGCCTGAACGCACCCCCCGGCGCTCGCGCCCTTCGGCATTCGGATGATAAGCCCTCCCCGTTCAGATCCGCGCCCACATCAGCAAATCGCCTGCTCTGAACGCCCATTCTCCATTCAATCGTTGACCTCATCGCGGCTTCGCAAGCACGCCGACTATCAGCGCGCCTACGCGGACAGCCGCAAGCGGCAGTCCGCGTCGATGAGCTGGTTTCTGGCCGCGCAAACACCGGCTTTTGCGGGCGCCGCATTGCCGGCGGGACCGCGGGTCGGCCTGACCGCCGGCAAAGTGCTGGGCAAGGCGCATGAGCGCAACCGCATCAAGAGGCGCATGCGCGAAGCCCTGCGGCGGCATGTGAACTCGCTGCCCGAGGGGTTCGACCTGATCCTGCATCCGCGGCGGATTGTACTGTCCCTGGAATTTGCGAAACTTGAAGCGGAGATTGTGCGTATTCTTCATCAGGCACGGGTTGAGGCTGCACGGATGGCAAGGCAAGTGCCTGTTTTATGACGCGCATTCTGCTGGCCACTCTCGCCTTTTACAAGCGCTGGCTTTCGCCGGCGATCCACTCAATCACTCCGGGGGGCTGCAAATACCTGCCCACCTGCTCGGAGTATGCTGCCGAGGCGATTGCGACGCACGGCCCATTGCGCGGCACGGGGTTGGCCATCTGGAGGCTGCTCCGCTGTCATCCCTTTACGCGAGGGGGGCTCGATCTGGTTCCCCCGGCTGCCGCGGCAAGAAGTTTTCCCCACGAACCATTACCATAGGAGTAGCGGGCAGCCTGACGGCCACCCGTTCCCCCGGCGCCTGGCAGCAGGCCCGAACGACAAGGAAGTAACCTTTGGCAGAAATCAAGAATCCCAATCTTCAGGGGCAAGGCCCGGGCGGCGGCAGCGGCGGTGGTGGGGGCGACATGCGCTCCACCATGGGCTTCATGCTGTTGCTGCTGGTTGTCCTGCTGGGCTATCAGTACTTTTTCAAACCCAAGGCGGAGACGAATCCGGCGCCCGCGCAAACCCAGACGCAGACGCAGACCGCTGCGCAAGGCCAGGCAGGCGCAGGGCAGCCGGGCCAAAGCGAGGCGAGTGCGGCGGCCGGCCAGTCCGCGGCGAGTACGCCGGCAGTGACCGCCGCTCTTGAGACAGACACGACGGTCGAGAACGAGCAGTTCAGGATCGTCTTCAGCAATCGCGGTGCGCAGGTGAAGCACTGGATTCTGAAGAAGTACAACGACACGGCAGGCAAGCCGCTGGATATGGTGCAGCAACAGGCAGCGGGGCTCTATGGATTTCCGCTGTCGCTGTTCACGTATGAGCCGGCGCTGACGTCGCAGGTGAACCAGGCGCTCTACCAGGTGACGGTCGCGGGCGCGCAGCCTTCGGCCACCGGCGTAGTGCTGGCCCCGGCGTCGCTTACCTTCCACTACGCCGCCAACGGCCTGGATGTCGTCAAGACCCTCAGCTTCGATGCGAGCTACGTGGTGACATTCGAAGAGCACGTGCTGCGCAATGGCGCGCCGGTGCGTGCGCTGGTTGAGTGGCCGGCCGGCCTCGGCGACATGGAGGAGTTCCTCCCTTCCTCGTCGACCCGAAGCTCAGTGCTGACGCCCTCTTACTTCGCCTGGTCGCTGGACGGCAAGCAAGACTACCAGGCTGCCTCCAAGGTCAGCGGCAGCGCCACGCTCGATCAGCCCTACAGTTACGCGGCCATCACCGATCTCTACTTCGCTGCTGCGTTTTTGCCCGACGTTCCGGCGCGGACCACCGTGGTTACGTTGCACAACGCCATCGATGTGCCCAGCGACCTGAGCAATCCCACCAGCCAGAAGCGGCCGGTCCAGGTGATCGGGCTGGCGTTGGGCGATACCAGCGGCTACACGCGGCTGCGCCTCTTTGCCGGGCCCAAAGCCATGGACGTCATGACCTCCATCCACGCCATGGGCGCGGACGGCAAGCCCACCGGCCAATCGCTCGAGCCGCTGATCCAGTTCGGCTGGCTCACGGTAATTGCCAAGCCGCTTTACCTGGCGCTACGCTACCTCTTCGAGCACGGAGTCCCCAACTGGGGCTGGGACATCATCATCATCACCGTCATCTTCAACCTGCTGATGCTGCCCACGCGGCTGATGATGATGAAGTCGTCGCTGAAGATGATGCGCATTCAGCCCAAGGTGGATGCGATCAAGCGCAAATACGCCAATCTCAAGGTGAGCGACCCCAAGCGGTCCGAGATGAACACCGAGATGATGGCGCTCTACAAGACGGAGAACGTGAACATGTACGGCAGCTGCCTGCCGCTGCTGATCCAGATGCCGCTGTTCTTCGCTTACTACCGGGTGCTGGCCAACGTGATTGAGTTGCGCCAGGCGCAGTGGTACTGGCTGCACGACCTATCAGTGCCCGACCCGCACTACATTCTGCCTGGCATCATCCTGGTCAGCATGTTCCTGGTGCAGTTCATTACGCCTTCGCCGGGGATGGACCCCAACCAGCGCCGGATGATGGCGATCATGATGCCTGTCATCTTCGGCTTCTCCATGTCCCATTTCGCATCGGGGCTGGCGCTCTACTGGTGCACCGGCAACCTGATCAACCTGGCCATCCAGCTGGGCATCAACAAATCGAAGATGGGCCAGGAGATGCATGAAATTGCCTTGAAGCGGGCAGCGCGCAAAGGCGGCGGCGGGGCCGGGCCGAAGACGATCCAGGGGAAGAGGTAGAGCCGCTTTATTCAGCGGCAAGGCAAACGCAACGAGGGGACGAGTCCGGCTCGTCCCCTCGCTGCGTTTGACGGGCGCGCTGCTTCACGCGGCAGGAGCAGGCTGCTCCACCGGGTGTTTGATTGACGGCTCGTTGTAGCCTTCGTCTGCGAGGTGACGGCCCATCTGGGCGTACATCTCTGGATTGTCAGGCTGCCAGGTGCCCAGGCCGTCGACGTAGCGGTTGTACATGGAGAAAGCGGCGGCGATCAAGACTGTGTCGTGAATCTCAAGGTCGGTGACGCCGTGGCTGCGCGCGGCCTGGACATCAGCCGATGTGACCAGCTTGCCATCCTGCTGCACCTTGCCTGCGATCACGAGCAGGCTCTTCAGCTTGTCGCTGATGGGCGCGGAAAGGAAGTCCGACTTCACCTTTATGACGACCGTGGCATCCCCCAGATGGCAGGCGGCAGCAGCGCCATGGCTGGACTGGCAGAAGTGGCAGTTGTTGCGCGAAGACACATAGGTGGCGATCAGTTCCCGCTCACCGGGTGACAGCGAGTTGGGCTCGTGAAGCAGGATGTGGGCCAACTGGCGCATGGGTTTGGCCGTTTCGGGACGGAAAGTGAATCCAGCGCTGATGCCGGGAAAGCCTTCGGGAAGATCGATGTGCGGCATGGGGTCCCTCCTCAATGTGCTGCGGCGTGGGCGTGGCTGGCGAGGTACTCTTCGCTGACCGTGACGTAGCCATCGCGGGCTACGCGACGGCCGCGCTCGCGGTAGAGGGCTTCGTCGTCGGGCTGGTCGGTACCCAGGCCGTCGACATAGCGGTTGTACATGCAGAAGGCAGCGGCGATCAGGACGGTGTCGTGGATTTCAAGGTCGGTTGCGCCCAGTTCACGCGCGGTGCGTACATCGTCGGGGGTGACCAGCTTGCCATCCTGCTGCACCTTGCCGGCGATCGCCAACAGCGCTTTGAGCTTGGGGCTGATGGCGGCTTGCGTGAAGTCGATCTTCACCTGCTTGACCAGCCCCTCGTCACCGCCCAGGTGGGCCGCGGCAATGGCTCCGTGAATACAGTGGCAATAGTGTGTGCAGTTGCGGCTGGAGACGTAGGTGGCGATCAGCTCGCGCTCGCCGCGGCTGAGGGTGCTGGGCCCGGTCAGCAGGATTTCTACCAGGGCGTTGAGCGGGCGTGCCGTCTCCGGGCGAAAGGCCATGGCGCCGCGGATGCCGGGAAGGTCGGGAGGAAGATCGATGTGGGGCAAGGTTTCTCCTTGGTTGATGGAAATGCGGATCAGGAAAGTTCGGTTTCTACGGCCAATTGAGGGGTGCTTTGCCGTTTGCGCAAAAGGAGCCAGCGGACGGGCAGGCCGGCCAGCACCACGGCGGCTCCCAGCATCGAGGGGCCCAGGCTGTGCATCAACAGCATGGCGGCAAGCACACCGCTGCCGGCGAGGAAGACGATGGGGGCGAGTGGGAACCACCAGCGGCGCACCGGCTGGGCGGTGCGGAAGAGCGTGGCCACGGTGAGGGCGAGAAAGACGACGGCGGAGAAGATGATGAAGGCGAGGATGCGGTCGAAGGCGCCGAGGAGGAGCACCACGAGAGCCATCCCTGTCTGGAGCAGCACGGCGTTGGACGGGGAGCCAAAGCGGGGATGGAGGCGGGCGAAGAAGGCCAGCGGGCCTGATGAGCTCGCCTTGCCGTCCGTGTCGGCCTCCTCGCGGGCCAGGGCATAGGTGACGCGGGGCACGGCCATGCTGAGCACCATGAGGCCGCCCAGGACGCAGAGCAGCACGCAAGCCGAGAGCACGCGTCCGCCCTGCGCTCCGAAGAGGGCTTGGCCGAACTGGGCCACGAAGGCGGTGTTGTTCTGGATCTGGTCCATGGGGACAACGGCGACGAAGGCGAAGCTGACCAGCAGATAGACGGCGGTGACGATGAGCACGCCTGCGGTGAAGGCGATGGGCAGAGTTCGGCTGGGATTGCGCACCTCGCCGGCGATCTTGCCTGCCTCCCACCATCCGCCGAAGCAGAAGAAGGCGCTGATGGCGGCTCCGGCGATGGCGCCCGTGAGTGGCTCGGAGCCGGCTCGGCGCAGGGTGAGCGGGGCCAGGTTGGCCAGCGTGGCGTGGCCGGAGAGCAGTGCCCAGCCGACAAGGCCGGCCAGGACGGGAACCTTGAGCCAGTTCAGCGCGGTCATGAAGCCGCTGGAGATGCGAGTTCCCGCGTAATTGAGGGCTCCGAGTGCGACGAGGATGAGAACCGGTAATGCAGCGGCGAGCCAGCCGGGAATTGCCATCAGCGATTGCACATAGGGGACCAGCCCCACGCACAGCGCGGCGGCTACGCCGGGATACATGACGATGGCGGCCATCCATCCATAAAGAAAGGCTACGCGGCGGCCAAATCCGTGGCGCAGATAGACATATTCGCCGCCGGCCTGGGGAAAGCGGACGGCCAGCTCCGTGAAGCACAGGGCGCCGGCCAGCGTTACGAAAGCCATGCCGCACCAGACTGCGCCGAGCAGGGCAGGTGAGCCCAGCGACCGGGCCATGGCAGCAGGGGTGAGAAAGATGCCGAGGGAGATGGCCTCGCCTGTGACAACAGCCGTGGCAGCCCACACACCCATCTGCCGCCCGATCTGGCGCTCGGTGGTCATCGTTCGGCCATGGTACGCAGTGCGGTTGCGGACGCGCATCCTCCTTTCGATGGAGAACGACGGCGAAATCAGCCAAGGCAGGCGGTCTCACGGTGTGGGCCCAACTGTCGATGCATCCGGCCCCTTTGGTGTATCGTCCAATGCGTATGGCAACTGAGACCAATACACCGCGACCCGCGCCCGAGGCGGAAGAGCTTTACCGCCGCTGGCTCCAGTTTCTCGACGATGAATTTGTCCGCCACAGCTCCCCGGAGCGGCGGGCGGAGATTGTCCGCGACCAGCTCTACCAGCTCTACCTGGGCCGGCCGCATGGCGGCAAGCTGAACCTGACCCTGACCAGCGAACTACCGGCCAACATTCTGGGGCTCAGCCTGGACTCGGCCAACGTGACGCTGGAGGCTGAGTATTTTGCCGACGCCAACCGCGAGCGCTACGCCCGGCGCAAGCCGCTCTTGTGGTTCTGGCAGATGTTCGACCGCTCGCCCATCGGCTTGAACCTTTGGCTCGGCCTGCGCTTCCGCTGCATGCTGGGACGGCACATCTTCGAGCACATGGGCACGAGCGTGAAGATCTTCCACGGCGTCGACCTCACCTACGGCTACAACCTGAAGATCGGCGACGGCGCGACCATCCGCCAGGGCGCCCTGCTCAGCGACCGCGGCGGCATCACCATCGGCAACAATGCCGTTATCGGGTCCTATGCGCGGGTCTACTCCCACACCCACGCGGCAGACAACTACGACCACGTCACGCTGTCGCCGACGGTCATCGGCGACGGCGCGCGCATCGCCAGCCACGCCATCGTCCTGGCCGGCCAGACGGTGGCCGCGGGCGAAGCGGTAGGGAGCTTTCCGGCGGACAGGAGCTGAGCTGGAGGGCCACCCCGCATGCTAACCTGAGCTTTCCAGCACAGGAGAGAGTGGTTTGCAATCTGTCCGGTTTCTTATTGCGGTCTTCGAGTTTGTTCTGCTGATCTTTTCGCTCAGCGTGCATGAGTGCGCGCATGCGTGGACTGCGTCGTATCTGGGCGACCAGACGGCGCGGCTTCAGGGGCGGGTGACGCTGAATCCGGCCTATCACGTTGATCCGATCGGAACGCTGCTTTTTCCGGGGCTGGTGATCTTTGGTCCGTTCCTTGGGCTTAACTTTTTCAGCGGGCTGTTGGTGGGCTGGGCCAAGCCCACGCCGGTGATCACGCGCAACTTTCGCAAGATTGTGCGCGACGACAACCTGACCACCCTGGCCGGGCCGGTCTCAAACCTGCTGATTGCCATGGTGGCGTTTCTGCTGTTGACGGTCGTTTCGCTGGTGGTTCCCGGCGGACACGACCTGGTCATGTCCACCTTCGTCGGCGGCAATGCGGTGGCCCTTCCCACCGGCCTGGAGGCGCTGGTGCTGCTGGCCGTGCTGGCCATCGAGATCAATTTTTCGCTGTTCTTTTTCAACCTGCTGCCCATTCCGCCGCTGGACGGCAGCCGCCTGGTGCGCAACCTGCTGCCCTATAACGCCGTGGTGGTCTACGATCGGATTCCCATCTGGGTGAGCTACCTGTTCATGATATTCATCGGCGGCTTCATCCTGCGGCTGCTGATTGGGCCGGCGCTGGGGCTGGTGTACCTGGCTCTGCGATTGGTATAGCCGGGCCGGGGCGCGACTACCTGCCTGCCGGTACAATAGAGCGAGCCTGTTTTGAGCCTTGCGGCCCGAACGGCGGCATCTCCCGGCAGCGCCCTCGATGCAACAAGGGAAACGACAAGAAACAATGCCTGAAAACGCAATTCCATCCTCCCGGCCACGCGTATTGAGCGGCATGCGCCCCACAGGCAAGCTGCACCTGGGCAACTACATGGGTGCGCTGGCCAACTGGATCAAACTGCAGGATCAGTACGAGTGTTATTTCTTCATCGCCGATCTTCATGCGCTGACTACCGATTACGCCGATACCTCGAATATCTCGCCCAATACGCTCGAAGTGGCGTTGGATTTTCTGGCTGCGGGCCTCGACCCCGAGAAATGCACCATCTTTGTGCAGAGCCACGTGAAGCAGCACTTCGAATTGCCGATGTACCTCGGGATGATTACCCCTCTGAGTTGGCTGGAGCGCACGCCCAGCTACAAGGAAATGCAGGAAAACGTCTCTAACAAGGATCTGACCAATTTCGGCTTCCTGGGCTATCCGGTGCTGATGGCGTCGGACATTTTGCTCTATCAGGCGGATTTCGTGCCCGTGGGCCAGGACCAGCAGGCGCACGTGGAACTGACGCGAGAGATTGCGCGGCGGTTCACTTTTCTCTACCCAAGGGATCCCGTGGCTCGGGAAGCCCCAATTAGGAACTACAGCCCTGAGCAGCTTCGCCGGTTGGGGCATCCGAATCCTGATCCGACAATTGGCCAGAATTATCGAGAAGGCATTTCGGCGGAAGTCCTTTGGTCCAAGGATTCGGTTGTCCTTCCCGAGCCGCAGGTGCTCCTAACCCCCTCGCCCAAGCTGCCCGGCACCGACGGCCGCAAAATGTCGAAGAGCTACGGCAACACGATCCTGATGACCGACGCCGAGCCGATGGTCCGGCAGAAGCTGAAGACCATGGTGACCGACCCGGCGCGTGTCCGCCGGACTGATCCGGGCGATCCGGACAAGTGCCCGGTGGGGGACCTGCACAAGGTCTTCTCGACGGCGGAGACCATGGCCAATGTGTATGAAGGCTGCCGGACGGCGGGGATCGGCTGCATCCAGTGCAAGAGTTGGGCGGCGGACGCGCTGGTGCAGCTTCTGGCACCCATCCAGGAGCGGCGGGCTAGCTTCTCCGAGTCGCAGGTAACGGAGATTCTCGACGACGGCTCGAACCGCGCCCGGGCTCGCGCCGAGCAGACCATGGTCGAGGTGCGCGAGGCCATGCAAATGAGCCTGAGCAGTCCTGGCGGCCGGTGACAGGGTAGTGGAATACGTGAGTCCAGACGGAAACGAAGACGCATTGACTGAAGAGAACGCCAATCCGGAACTTGTCCCTGAGAGTGCAGAGGCCGCTACAGCAACCTCGGCTGAAACCGAGCAGGCGCCGGCGCTGGTGCTCGCCGTGCAGCCGCATCCGGACGAGAAGGCCGCGGCCAAGGCGGCTGCCGTGCAGAAGAAACGCGACGAGAGCGCCGAGGAGTCGCCGTTTTCCGTCAGCGTGGGGCTGGTCTACGACGGGCCGCTCGATCTGCTGCTGGACCTGATCCGCAAGCAGGACATCGATATCTACGACATCCCCATCGCCCGGATCACGGCGCAGTTTCTGGCCTACGTGAATCAGCTCAAGGCCTCCGACGTGGACGTGGCAGGCGAGTTTATTTACACCGCTTCGCTGCTCATTCACATCAAGAGCAAGATGCTGCTGCCGCGCGCCGGAGCCGGTCCGGAAGAGGCCGCCGAGGACCCGCGCCGCGAGCTGGTGGAACGGCTGCTGGAGCACGAGCGCTTCAAAAACGCGGCGCAGATGCTGCAGCAGAAACAGATGCTGGAAGCCGCGACCTGGACCAATCCAGGATTCCGGGAGTTCGAAGACGACGCTTCAACCGAGCCGGAGATCGCCGCCGACACGGTGGACCTGGTGAGGATCTTCCGCGAGATTCTGGAGCGGGCGCGCAACCGGCCCGTGCTGGACGTAGAAGAAGACACGGTGACCGTGGGGCAGATGATCCGGTTCCTGGGCCGGCGGCTGGCCATGGAAGACAAGCCTGTCTCGCTGAGCCGGCTGCTGAGCCATACGCACTCGCAGCGGGCGCTGATCGCCACGTTTCTGGCGCTGCTGGAGCTGGTGCGCTTGCAGGCCATCCTGCTGCGGCAGGACCGGGCATTCAGCGACATCTTCATCAAGAAGCACAGCGAGTTCGACGCGGTGATGAACGAAGGCCTTGCGAACGCCCGCGACGACTGGCGGTGAGGCATTCCTCCTGGCCGAGGATCGGCCGTTTACAGCGAGCAAAAGGCGCCTCGGATACGTGAAGAAAACGCGGGAAAAATGCCAGGCCATCGAGATTTCCAGCGTCGAAGTTATAACTTAGATTATACTTGAGCCGACGAGGTGAATTCTCATGGCTACGACAACCAAGATTATCGCGGTCGGTAACTCCGCCGGGATCATTCTGCCCAAGGAGGTTCTGGCGCGGCTCAATCTTGCAAAGGGCGATGCGCTCTACATCACCGAGGGCTCCCAGGGAATACGCCTGCTCCCGTTCGATCAGGACTTCGCCACACAGATGGAAGCTGCGCGCGAGGTGATGCGCGAAAATCGGGATGTGTTGCAGAGGCTGGCCGAATGAATGAGCCGGTTTGGGTTCGCCAGGATGTGGTGCTGGCGATGCACGAGGAAGCACTGATGCTTCACGGAGGCCCGGAGGGCGTGCGAGACCTGGGGCTGCTGGAATCCGCTTTGGCTCGCCCGAAGAACCTGTTTTCCTATGCAGAGCTGCCTGCATCCCTGGCCCAGCTTGCCGCCTCTTACGCCAGGGGAATCGTCGCCAATCATCCCTTTGTGGACGGCAACAAGCGCACGGCATTCATTGTTTCCGTCACATTCCTGAAGTTGAATGGACTCAAACTGACTGCGACCAAGGAGGGCCGGGTACTGACGTTCTGGAAGCTGGCTGCCGGGGAGATCTCCGAAGCGGAACTGGCCCTGTGGTTTGCGCAGCACACGATCGCTCTTTGACCCGTACCGGGGCCCGGAGCGGGCTTGGATTCCCAGATTTCCTGAATTGGGAGCAATGTTGCTCTTCCGCTTCCCCCCCCTCTTCGGTGTAGACTCTAAAAAGCAGGGCCAGTCCCTTCTGGCTCACCGAGCAAACAACTGCGAATTTACGCGGTTGTTGGGGTTTTATGGAAGCCTACTTATCCGGCTCTTGTCTCTCCAGACGCAATCGATCCCCATTGCATTTGAAAATCAATTCCACTGATGCGAATTGCATGAGGAGGCCCCGGCGCGCCCGGATTGTTTCCGGCCGCATTGGTGACTTCTAATGGCCGATCTGGCAACGCTTGTTGAAATCATGCCTGCGCGACCCACGCTGGTCGAGCGCAAGATGAAGAAACGGTCAAGCAGGACAGGTATCCTGCTGTTCCTGGTCGCGCTGCTGGGCGGTCTGGGGTACATCGGCTTTCATGTCGCGCGCGATCTGAACAACGTGACGATCACCAGCGTGTGGCCTTATATGCTGCTGGCCCTGGCGCTGCTGATCGCTCTTGGGTTCGAATTTGTGAACGGCTTCCACGACACGGCCAATGCAGTGGCCACGGTGATCTACACTCACTCGCTGGAGCCGAACGTGGCGGTGGTGTGGTCGGGGCTGTGTAACCTGGCCGGGGTGCTGGCTTCAAGCGGCACGGTGGCGTTTGCGGTGATCACGCTGCTGCCCGTGGAGCTGATTCTGCAGGTGAGTTCCGGGGCCGGGTTTGCGATGGTGTTTGCGCTGCTGATCGCGGCCATCCTGTGGAACCTGGGCACGTGGTGGTTCGGGTTGCCGGCCTCCAGCTCGCACTCCATGATCGGCTCCATCATCGGCGTAGGCATGGCGAACCAACTGATGAGCATCCACACGGGGACCTCGGGCGTGGACTGGGAGCAGGCGATAAGGGTTCTCAAATGGCTGCTGATCTCGCCGGTGCTGGGCTTCGCCTGCGCCGGGCTGTTGCTGTATCTCTCCAAGCGGACGATCAAGTACCCGTCTCTCTACGAAGCGCCGAAAGACAACCAGCCGCCGCCGTGGCCGATTCGCGCGCTGATGGTGTTGACGTGCACGGGGGTGAGCTTCTTCCACGGGTCGAACGACGGACAGAAGGGCATGGGCCTGATCATGCTGATTCTGATTGGGACGGTGCCCACGGCGTATGCGCTGAACCACGCGGTGACGGCGCAGGACATTCAGGATTTCATCGCCGCCTCCGAGCAGGCGGGACACATCCTCGACCGGCACGTGGATCCGAACGGGATTCTGGGCGCCGATGCGCGGACCGAGGTGACTGACTACATCCGCACCAAGGAGCTTCAGCCGGACACGATTCTCGCGCTGCGGGAATTGGTCGAGGATCTGAACCACGAAGTCGCTCTCTACAAGGTCTTCAAGTCTGTCCCCGCGCAGGACCAGGCAAACGTCCGCAACGATATGTATGTGGCCGGCGAGGCCATTCGCCTGATGCAAAAGAGTGGCAACCCTGCCTTCACGACCGCCGAGAACGCCGCGCTCAAGAATTACAAGAGCAAGGTGGACAAGGCCACCAAGTTCATCCCCGACTGGGTCAAAGTGGCCGTCGCCCTGGCTCTTGGCCTGGGAACGATGATCGGCTGGAAGCGCGTCGTGGTCACCGTGGGAGAAAAGATCGGCAAAGACCATCTCAGTTATGCGCAGGGCGCCAGCGCAAGCCTGGTGACCATGGCTACGATCTTCGCGGCCAACATCTTCGGCCAGCCGGTCTCGACGACGCACATTCTCAGCTCCGGCGTGGCCGGTACCATGACCGCCAACGGCAGTGGCCTGCGCCTGGCCACAGTTCGCAACATCGCCGCGGGCTGGGTGTTCACGCTGCCTGCGGCGGGCCTGCTTTCGGCGTTGCTCTACTGGCTGTTCCGATCAATCTCCTGAGTTGAATCCAGGTTGGATCAAGGGCGTTCGCCGCGGCGGACGCCCTTTTGTTTGGCCACGAACGCTGCGCCGGCGGTGCATTCCTGCTTTTCGCGAAGGGACAATGACCAAAGGACCCTCAAGTCGGCGGGGTCCGCAGCCGATAAATGCGTTGGGACGGTCTGCATGGGCATACACGCGGTAACGACAAGCGTCATCGGAGCGCGGCCGGCGCTGGTCCCGACGGCTGTGCCGGAGAACTGGGCGGGCGAGATGCGGTATGTGGCGCGGCAGCCGATCCTGACGCTGCGCGGGCATGTGCATGGCTACGAGCTGCTCTTCCGCAACGGCCCGGATGCGGTGATGAGCGCGGGCGCCGACCTGGCGGCGCGCACCATGCTGGACAACGCAGTGATCTTCGGGCTGGATTGGCTGACCAACGGGCTGCTGGCCTTTGTCAATTGCACGGTAGAGGCATTGACCGAGGAATTGGTGCTGGTACTTTCGCCGCACAAGACGGTGCTGTCGATTCCGGCCAACCTGGAGCTGACACCGCGACTGCTGGAAGCGTGCCGGCGGCTGAAGGCGCGCGGGTTCCGGCTGGCGCTGGACGATTTTCCCTGGCAGATCAACCTGCGGCCGCTGGCGCAGCTGGCCGACTACATCCGGGTGGATTACACGGGATTTGGCGTGGCGGAGCGGCGTTATCTTTCCAATATGGATTGCCCGTCGCTGGCCATGGTGGCCAAAAAAGTGGAGACGCCGGAGGCATACCAGCAAGCCTGTGAGGAGGGCTTCACGCTCTTCCAGGGAGGGTATTTCTGCAAGCCGGTCTTGCTCAAGAAGCGCAAGGTTCCCGCCAACCGGCAACTCCACTTCGAGATCGTGCGGCTGCTGCACCACGATCCGATCAACATCCCCAAGGTGAGCCAGCTGGTGCTGCGCGACGCCTCGCTGACCTACCGGCTGCTGCGGCTGGTTAACTCGCCTCTCTACGCGATGCACCAGGAGGTGCGGAGCATCGAGCGGGCGATCATCGCGGTGGGCGAGAACACCTTCCGGCGCATCGTTTCTCTGGCGGTGCTGAGCGAGCTGAACGGAGAGGAACCGCCGGAGATTCTACACATGGCGCTGGTGCGTGGCCGGTTTTGCGAACTGGCCGCCAAGGCGGGCGGGCTGCAACCGGACGAGCAGTACCTGCTGGGCATGCTGAGCCTGGTGCCGGCCATGCTGCATCTGCCCATGGAGGAGATCACGCCGTCACTGCCATTGCGCGCGGAGATCTGCGAGGCGCTGCAGGGAAGCATGAACCGGGAACGCACCCTGCTGACTTGGATCGAAGCGCATGAGCACGGCGACTGGGAGACCTGCGACCAGATTGCAAACAGCAATGGGCTCAGCCAGGAACACTTGGTGCAGTGCTACACCGAAAGCGTGGTGTGGGCGGCGACGGGGCTGAAGTCAGCGGCTTGAGCGCAGGCTGCCCCGCCTGGCGCGCCAGGTCCGATTCAGTGAAGAGAATATCGCCAATCAAGGGAATTCATACGCCTTTCATCTTGCTCCTGTATCCATGGATAGGTCCGGGGGTTGCGTCCCCGCGCGTCGCCGGACCGAATTCGATCCCGAATCCTGGAGCCGTTTCATGTCCCTTCTGGCGTCAACAGTCGCTGAACGTCCACCGGCCGCTGCCATTCTTGAAAAGAAGATGAAGAAGTCCCACGCCATGATCAGTGGAGGCGTCGTTCTGGCCGCGCTGGTGATCGGGCTTGGGTATATCGGCTTCAACATTCTCCAGGACTTCAACGGCGTGGTCCTGGGCAGCATCTGGCCTTACGCGCTGCTGATCCTGGCGCTGGTCATCGCCCTGGGTTTCGAGTTCGTTAACGGATTCCACGACACGGCCAACGCGGTGGCGACGGTGATCTACACCCATTCGCTGGACCCGAACATTGCGGTGGTGTGGTCGGGACTGTGCAACCTGACCGGGGTTCTGGTTTCTTCCGGGGCGGTGGCCTTCTCGATTATCACGCTGCTGCCGGTGGAGTTGATTCTCCAGGTGAGCTCGGGCGCCGGCTTCGCCATGGTCTTCGCGCTGCTGCTGGCGGCCATCGTCTGGAACCTGAGTACCTGGTGGTTCGGCCTTCCGGCGTCCAGTTCGCACACCATGGTTGGCTCCATCATCGGCGTCGGCCTGGCCAACCAGCTGATGAGCGCCCATACGGGAACCTCCGGCGTGGACTGGGAGCAGGCCACCAAGGTGTTCAAGGTACTGCTGATCTCGCCGATCGTCGGGTTTGTCTGCGCAGCCCTTCTGCTGCTGCTCTCAAAGGCCTTCATCCTGACGAATTGGGCCAGGGCGACGGCCGCTTTTTACATGGAAAAGCATAAGAAGCCGCTATGGGCGATATTCACCATTGCAGTTACGGGCGTGGCCGGGACGTATGTGCTGAACTTCATCGCGCCGCTTATTCTCGGCCTGTTCGGGCCGCTGGGAACCCCGCTATGGCCGCCAGTCAAGGCTCTGGAGGCCCTGTACCCGCCTGCCGGACTCATCTTCGTCATGCTGGTGGTGGGCATTGCCGGACTCTACCTGCTGGCTTTGTGCGCCAGAATCGTGATCGAACATGGACCTGCGCTTTTTTCGGCGCCCAAGGGCAACACGCCTCCACCGTGGCCCATTCGCGCGCTGCTGATCTTCACCTGCTCGGGGGTCAGCTTTGCGCACGGCTCGAACGATGGGCAGAAGGGCATGGGCCTGATCATGCTCATCCTCATTGGCACAGTACCGACTGCCTACGCGCTGAACCACGCGGTGACCGGGCAAGACGTTCAGGCATTCATTGTCGCCTCAGAACAGGCCCGCGAGGTGTTGAACAACCATGTGGACAAGAACGGCCTTCTGGGCGAGGATGCCCGCGCGGAAGTGACCGACTACATTCGCACCAAGGAGATCAAGCCGGACACGGTGATTGCGCTGCGCGAACTGGTGGGGGACCTGGATCACGAAGTGGCTCTCTACAAGGAGTTCAAGGCGGTTCCGGCCAAGGATCAGGCCAACGTCCGCAACGACATGTACGTGGCCAGCGAGGCACTGCGGCTGATGGACAAGAACCACAACCCGGCGTTTACGCCCGCCGAAGGCGCGGTGCTGAAGAACTACAAGAGCAAGGTGGACAAGGCAACCAAGTTCATCCCTACCTGGGTGAAGGTCGCCGTGGCGCTGGCGCTGGGCATGGGCACCATGGTGGGGTGGAAACGCATTGTGGTGACGGTGGGCGAAAAGATTGGCAAGGAGCACCTGACCTACGCGCAGGGCGCTTGCGCCGAACTGGTGGCGATGTGCACCATCTCCGCTGCCGACACCTACGGGTTGCCCGTCAGTACCACGCACGTGCTGAGCTCCGGCGTGGCAGGGACCATGGCGGCCAACAGGAGCGGGCTGCAGATCTCGACAATACGGAACATCGCGGCAGCGTGGGTGTTCACGCTGCCGGCGGCGGCGCTGCTGTCGGGGTCGCTGTTCTGGGTGTTCCGACACTTCAGCGGCTAGGTCCTGTCATGGAGCCGGGCTGAGCCGGACGTTTCACTTCCCTTGCCCGCTCGGCCCCGTTTCGTTGTATTCTCCTCTGGCAGGAGATTGCTTCCCCATGACCCACGCACCTACGTACGTCATTACCGTCGAGCGCGAGTATGGCTCGCACGGCGGCGAGTTTGCCCACGACCTGGCGAAGCACCTGGGCTGGCGGCTGCTGGATTCAGAGTTGCCCTGTGCCGCGGCCCGCGCAGCGGGTGTGTCGCCGGAGCTGGCGGCCAAGTACGACGAACGGCTCGACCCCTGGTACTACCGCTATGGCAAGGTCTTCTGGCAGGACTCGGGCTACTCGATGGCGGGGCTCACCGAGGATCAGGTATTCGACTCCGAGCGGATGCTGGCGCTGATCCGCAAGGAGATTCTGAAAGCGGCCCAGGAGGGCAACTGCGTGCTGGTGGGGCGGGGCTCGGCGTGTGCGCTGGCCAACCAGCCGGGTTGCTTCCACGTCTTTGTCTACGCCACGGCGCAGGCCAAGCGCGACTGGTTCGTGCAGGCCTTTCCCAAGCAGGCAACCCAGGCTGACCAGATGCTGGCCGCCTTTGACAAGCGGCGGGCCGCCGTCATCCGCAAGGCCTACCAGCAGGAGTGGTGCGCACGAGGGCTTTATCACATGCTGCTGAACTCGACGATCGGCAACGGGGCGATGATTGCGGCCGTCGAGGGGGCAGCAGGGCTGGCGGCGCATGCGCCGGAGCCGGTGGCGGGATAGTTGCCGGGCCAAAGGCCTACGGAAATAAAACAGGCGCGTGAGTGGTTGCTCCGGCGCCTGTCTTGCTTGCTGACTGTGAATCGGCGGCCTTATTGCGTAACGGGCTGCGGGGGGAGGGGCTTGGGGGTTTTCAGATGCGGGGTGCCTGGCGTTTTAGGCGCTTCGGGAGCGCTGCCCACGGCCGGCGGCACGGGCGGGACGGCGGGGAAGGCCGATCCCTTCTTGATGCGCAGGTCGCCGTTCTCGGTCGAGAGAACAATTTTGGAGCTTCCGGAACCGATGACGAAGGTGGCTGACTTGTCTTCGCCTTCCATGGAGGGCAGCGGGTAGTCGGAGACGATGTCGCCGTTGTGGGTGCGGGCGTTGACGGAGGCCGAGGCGCTGGGCGGTAGGGTGAGCTCGACATCGCCCTTGCTGTTCTTGGCGTCGACCGCGTAGTTTCCGGCCGGTTCGACGGAGATGCGGCCGTCGCGGTCTTCGACCCAGGTGTCGCCGTAGATCTGGCTGAGGTCGACGTCCTTGGAGTGGGTGCTAACGCGGACCTGGCCCTTGGCTTCGGTGACGCGGAGATCGTCGGAGTTGAGGGTGAGGTCGCCGGGCAGCTCGGCCACCTGCAGGTCAGTGACGGTGGTATGCAGGTGGATGGGGCCGGCGGTGCTTTCGATGTGCACGTCGCCGAGGATTTCTCCGTTCTGGGTGATCTTGCCCTTGATCTCGGAGAGTGTCAGGTCGTTGATGTCGCCGTCGGATATGAGGTCGCCATCCACCTGATGGGCGGAAAAGTCGTGGTGCCCGGTGGGAAAGTGGACCTGGACGGAGCCGGCGATGGCGCTGAGGTGGACGTCGCCGTGCGAGGCGGTGAGATTGAGGCCGGAGCCGAGGCCGGCGGCGGTGATGTCACCCCGGCCTGCATCGACGATGACATGGGCGGATTTGGGGACGGTGACGGTAAGGTTGAGGCGTCCTCTGTCGTTGTCTTCGGACTTGACTACGACGGCGTTGCCGCTGACGGTCAGATGGGCGGCTTCGGCGTCGAAGATCTTCCTGGCGTCGGAGTCGGAATCGGCGAAGGCCACTTCGTGGGCGCGGACTTCGACATTGGGGCCGTCGCCGGCGGTGATGCTGACGTCGCCGCGGGGGTTCTGAATCTCGATGGAGCCATTGGCGCCGATGGTGGCGTTGAGGAGTTGCTGATCGATGTCGTGCTCGGGACGGCCGAAGGCGTTGAAGAAGTCGTCGCCGTTGTCGCCGAACTGGGCGCGAAAGGGTCCCCACCAGTGGTCCCAGCCTGCGGCGCTGAGGCCGAGGATGGCGAGCAGGATGAGGAGTCCGACAAAGCTGCCTCCGCGGCGGACGGGGGTCTTGCGGGCGGCGTCGATGGCCCACTCCCCGAGCAGGGCGAGGCCTGCGCCGATAAGAAGCAACGGCCACCAGTGGGCGTACCAGGTCCAGAACTGGCCGGCGGCGATGCGGCCGGTGGTGACGAGGAAAGCGATGACGCCGATGCCGATGAGGATGATGGGGCCAACGACGGAGGGCACGCGCGGGGCATAGACGCCTCCATAGTAGCCTGCCTTCGCGGCGTAGCGCTGGGCGCGCATGGCGTCGCGCTGGGCGCGCCAGGCGGCCTTCTGTTGTTCGCGATAGACACGCCACTGGGTCTTGGGATCGTAAGGCGCATAGGGCGGCTGGCCGCCGCCCGGAGGCATGTTGGGAGGAACGCTGCTCATGATTGTCCTCCGTTGGAATCGTTGCCGAAGTCATGGGAATGCGCGGGAACGATGGAGGTGGATTCTACCGCGGGGGACTGCGGCGCGGCCGCGGGAGCGCCGGTGTAGGGCGCGCCGGGATAGGGAGGGGGTATGGGACCGTCAGCGGCCAATGCGGCGCGCTCGGCCAGGGTCAGAACACCGGCGAGAATCAGGTAGAAGGGCCAGCTCCTGCTCCAGCCAAGAATGTGCGACTGGGCCAGCAGGGCGTTGACGCCGACGAGCAGAAGAAAAGCGGGCCCGCGCAGGCGGCGGATGAGGATATAACGGTTCACTTGGGACCTCCTTGCGATTCTCCGAGACGGCGGACGATAAGCCAGATGCCCAGGCCAATCAGGAAGACCGGCCATGAATACTCGATGAGGCGGCCGTTGAAGATGTCCATCTGGCCGAGCAGGAAGAGCACGCCGAGCGCGATGAGGACGACGGCGCCAACGGGCGCGCCACGACGCCAGAAGGCCGGGTGCCAGTAGGCAGACGGGTCAGGCGGGATGCCCTGCGGCGGCGCGTTCGGGTCGACCGGTCCGGCTGCGGGCGGCGGCGCGTAGGGGTTCTGCCACTGGCCCTGATAGGGGGCTTGGTAGGGGGCCTGGTAGGGGCTTCCGGTGTAGGGCGGCTGCCAGGTTCCGGATGCGGGCGGAGGCTGGGCTGGGCCAGCGGACCAGGCGCCGGGGTTGGGCTGAGCAGGACCGGGCTGGGCGGACGGCGCAGTCCCGGGCGGCTGGCCCGGATACTGCGCGTGCTTGCCGAGATTGAGCCAGTTACCTACCTCGTTGAGCCCCAGCGGATCGGGTACGGGCTGGCCGTCGCGCAGGGCCTTGGCGGTGTGGAAGGCCTCGAAGGACTGGTAGAGAATCCAGGCGGGAATGAAGATGCCGAAGATTCCCGAAATGTGGGCCATGCTGACCAGGACGGCGAAGATCACCACATGAATGAGGCCCTTGAAGAACTGGCCGTTGTACATGGCGCCGACGCCGGGGATCAGCCCCAGCACGGCGGCCGCGGCGGGGTTGGGTCCGCCCGCGTTGATGGGGACAAAGGGCTGCTGGTAGGTTTGCCAGGCGGTGTAGCAGGGCTCGCAGAGGACCTGTCCTCCGGGGGCGTTGCGCACGCAGCCAGCGCAGAGAGCCTTGCCGCAGCTCTGGCAAAAGGCGGTTGCGCTAACGCCAGTGTGATTTACGCAATCCATGATGTGCTCCTTTCCCGAACTTCCAATGCGGAGCCGCCGGAATGCGCGGACCGGTCCTGAATTGTCAAGGCGGGGCTCGTCAAAGCAGGAGTTTTTGCAGCCGGAAATGTGAGGGAGGTTTCCATTAAGTCATTTACATCGTTAAGGGTCGGGGTGACCGACTGTTGGGGAGGGTCCACGCGGGAGCCTCCATCCTTGCGTCCGGGATTTTGTTTTGACTCGCCCGGTGCGGTTTCTTTTGGCTTTTGCTGGTTGCTGTCTTCGCCCTCGGTGCGGCGCAGTTCGCGCATGCGGGATTCGACCTCGTAGACGAAGCGGAGGTGGTCGTAATAACGGATGATGGGCGTGGAGGCCATGGTGACGCGGCGCTCCATGAAGGAGCGGATCGATGAGGGGCGCAAATCGCTAAGGCGCAGGCCGCTCAGCCGGACGTTGGTCAGGTTGAGCGTGAGCGCGATGGAGAAGAAGGCCATGGCCGCGGTCATGAGGAGGCGGGGCTCGGCAAAGCGGCGGGCTTGTCCATAGGCTCGGCCCATGAAGCCGGGGCGCTGCCACGGTTGCGGCATGGGCAGCACATTGCTGGAGCTGGGGACCAGGCCGTAGCCGGCCACCTGACCGGGGCCGGTCTGGGCGAGAATCCTGTCCAGCAGGCCGGCGGGAACTTCGGGCTCGGGCGAGAGGAATTCAAGCCACTCGCGGCCGCGGCGGGATTCTTCAAACAATGCGGTGCAGGCCGCGCAGACGGCCATGTGTGCGGCGAAGACGGCTTCGTCCTCGGGCTTGAGCAGCCCGTCGAGCGCGTCCGCCAAAAGGGTCTCCCAATGGCCGCAGGCAGGAGAGCTCGGAATGTTTGTGCGCTCAGTCATGGTTACATCACCTCCCGTTTATTACGTTCCAGCAGACGCGCCAGTTCCGCGCGGCCCCTGCTGATGCGGGACTTTACGGTCCCTTCGGGGATGCCCAGCACCTGGGCAATCTCTTTGTAGTCAAGGTCTTGAAGGTCCCTGAGAATAACCGCTTCGCGCAGCTCGACGGAGACGCGGGCGAGGGCATTCTGAACCATTTTTGCGAGTTCCTTCTGGGCCGCCGACTCGTGAGGCGAGAGAGCGCGGGAGGTGAGCCGGTCAATGGGGCTCAGCTCCTCAGAGGATTCCCAGCCGTCATCCAATGACCCGGTCGCCCGCTGATTGCGGGTCCGCCGGAAGTTGTCGACCAGCAGGTTGCGGGTCATGGTGGTGATCCAGACCTGGAGGCTGCCGCGGGTCAAATCGAAGCTGGCCAGGTTGGAGTAGATCTTGAGGAATACGTCTTGGGTCATGTCCTCGGCGTCGGCGGGGTTGCCGGTGAAGCGATAGCAGAGGCCGTAGACGCGGCGATGTTGGGTGCGGACCAGTTCGGCCCATGCGCCGGAATCGCCGTTCATGCAGAGGCGTACGATTTGGGACCAGTCGGTCTCCAGCGGATTTCCCTCCACGCGCGCCTGCCGGAAGATCGGGGCAACCGCCGGGCCGGCAGCCTGGCCGGGCCGGGGCGCTTGCGGCCGCGGGGCGCCGGCGTTGGGGGCTTCCAGGGTGCGACGGTGCGCCCGGGCCGGCGACGCCAACCCTACCTCGCTCCAGCTTAATGTACCCACGCATTGCATATTTTGCTAATACGCGGGAATTGTGAAGATAGTTCCCGGGGGTGCAACGAGGGATTCAGGGATTTCTCGGCGAGGGGCCGGCGGGATAAAATCGCCCATGCGCCGGGCGGTAACCTTCGCGGTCCTGGTGCATCCTATTGGTACAGGCCGCAGCGATTCGGCCGAGGAGATGCATATGATCAAAGATCTTCCCCTTCGCGGCGCGCTGGGCGCGCTGCTGATCACCATGGCCCTGTGCGGGGGTTGCCGTGCGGCGACGAGGACTCCGGTTCCCCCCGCCACGATCGACGACGCTCTTGCGGCAACGCCGGGTAAGCAGACGGCGGTGTTTGCGGGAGGGTGCTTCTGGGGGACGCAGTCGGTCTTCGAGCGCATCAAGGGCGTGCTGGCAACGACGGCGGGGTACTCGGGCGGCAGTGCGTTTACAGCGACCTACGAGCAGGTGAACACGGAGACGACGGGGCACGCCGAATCGGTGAAGGTGGTCTACGACCCGTCGAAGATCACCTATGGGCAGTTGCTGCGAGTGTTCTTCTCCGTGGCGCACGACCCGACGCAACTGAACCGGCAGGGAAACGATGTGGGGACGTCGTACCGCTCGGTCATCTTCTTTGCCAATGAACAGCAGCGCAAGATCGGCCAGGCTTATATCGCACAACTCGACGCGGCGCACGTCTTTGAGAAGCCGATTGTGACCCAACTGACGCCGCTGAAGGGGTTTTACGACGCGGAGTACTACCACCAGGACTACGCCCTGCACAATCCCAACAATTCGTACATCCTGGTCTGTGACCGGCCCAAGATCGAGGCGCTGAAAGAGCAGTTTCCGGAGCTGTTTCAGGACTACAAGGGGAAGTGAGACGCAGCCAGCGAGGTCTTTGCGACCGGTCATGGCCGGGCTTGGTATCCTGCTTGTACCGGTTGAGCGCGGGGCTGCCCGGCTCAGGATTCCAACCTTCAAGGACACACTCGAATGCGCCTTTGCGCTCTCCCGTCTATTGCTTTCGGTTTTGTGGCTCTATTGCTGGTTCCCTGCGGCGCCCATACGGAGACGCCGAAAGCCTGCGAGCTACTGAATGCGCAAACGGCGGCTTCGCTGGCGGGTGGGCCGGTCAACTCGCCCTTCGATCTGCAGGGGATTGGCTGCTCGTACATAAGCCAGGGGGCTGGTGCGACGGTGGGCTTGACCATCACTGACGCCGAGAAGACGACCCCCGCCGACTTCCAGCACATGCGCGAGATGACGGGCAAGCAGGACGGAGCGAAAACGGAGTCGATTCCCGGGTTGGGCGAACACAATTTCTTTGTGGAGCGAACCTCGCAGGAGAATGGCCTGGTGGTGCTCTACCACCAGAAGATGCTTTCGCTGGGCGTGAAGAAGACCATGACGCCGGCGCTGAAGACACAGATGATCCGGCTGATGAAGCAGTTTCTGGCCAGGATCTAAGCGATCTTCACAAAGCGAAGGGCAGCGGAGTTCATGCAGTAACGCAGGCCTGTGGGCTGGGGTCCGTCGTCGAAGACGTGGCCGAGATGCGCATCGCATAGCCGGCAGGAAACGGCGGTGCGGACTTCCATCAGGCTGCCGTCGACGGTCTTGACGATGTTTTCTTCGGCGATGGGCTCGAAGAAGCTGGGCCAGCCGGTGCCGGATTCGAACTTGGCGTCGGAACTGAAGAGGGCCAGGTCGCAGGCGACGCAGCGGAAGATGCCGCGCTCGTGCTCGTTCAGCAACTCGCCGGTGAAGGGGCGCTCGGTGTCGGCGTGGCGGGTCACCCAATAGGAAGTCTGGTTGAGCTGCCGTCGCCATTCGGTGTCGGTCTTGATGAGGCGCGGGACGGTCACCGTGGCGATCTTTTGGCCGTCGGCTGAAAACTGGACGATGGTGACGGCGGCGGGGCCTTCGCCAGGAGCGAGCGGCCGCGCGGCGGCGATGGTGCTGCGACGCAGGCCCCAGAACGCAATGGCGCTCACTGCACCGGCAACCCCGAGGATGAAGGCGCGGCGGCCGAGAAGGCCCGGCTCGGGTTCGGGCTGGTTGTTACTGAGGATTCCGGTGCTCATCTTTTCGACCCCACTGTGAGATGCGCGAAGGCGTCGAAGGTTACGGCGAAACCATGCCCGGACCGCCAGCCTTGCCCGAAGTCATCGATTGATGGGGCTGGCAACGCGTCTCTTATTTGACTGGTTACAAGGATGATAGAGGCGTGGTAGGCTGCGAGAGCCTGGCATGAAACGCCATGGTTCATCCCCAAACGGTTGACTTCCCCCAAAATTGAAATCCCCAACGCAAGGAAAAGAGGAGGTTTTTGTGCAGGATGGGAATCACACTGGCGCTCCGTTGAACCCGGGGCTGGTTTTTGACATGGTGCAGGCGCATCAAAAATCCGCGGCACTCAGGGCGGCGATCGAGCTCGATATCTTTCGGCTCATAGGAGAAGGACCGGGCGATGTGGCGTCGATCGCGCGCCACGCGTCGGCATCGGAGCGCGGGACGCGTATCCTGTGCGATTTTTTGGCCATCAACGGCGTGCTGAAGAAGGAAGATGGGCGTTACCTGCATACGCCTTCGAGCGCGGCGTTTCTCGATCCTGCTTCGCCGGCCTGCATGGCGTCGATTGCACAGTTCATGAGCGACCCGGCGCTTCGCCCGCTCTACGACAACCTGGCCGACGTTGTGCGTACCGGCCACACCATCCTGCCGGGCGCGGGGACCGTTGAGCCGGAGAATCCGATCTGGGTGGTGTTTGCGGAGAAGATGGCACCCATGATGGGACCCATGGCGGGACCGCTGGGCGCTGTGGTGCTGGAGGGACACGCCGGTCCGATGCGCGTTCTGGATATTGCCGCCGGACACGGGCTGTTCGGAATCGAGATTGCGAAACAGAATCCGGAAGCGCACGTGACCGGACTGGATTGGGCGCCGGTGCTGCGCGTGGCCTTGGACAATGCGCGCAAGGCGGGGGTCCAGGAGCGCTATGACATGCTGCCGGGCAGCGCCTTCGAGGTGGATTTTGGCGGGCCTTTTGACGCAGTGCTGCTGACCAACTTCCTGCACCACTTCGACAAACCCACCTGCGTGGGCCTGCTGAAGAAAGTGCACGCGGCGCTCAAGCCGGGTGGGCGGGCGGCGACGCTCGAGTTTGTGCCCAATGAGGACCGGGTTTCTCCGCCGGCGCCGGCGTCGTTCGCCATGACCATGCTGGCCACCACCGCGGCGGGCGACGCTTATACGCTGAATGAGTTGACGGCGATGTATGCGGAGGCCGGATTCGGAAGCATTACCGGGCACCCCATCCCCATGAGCCCGCATACGATTGTGATGGGAAGGGCGTGAAGGTTTTCTTCGCGCAGCGTGGTGCGGAGCCGTCCATCCCAAGTCTCAAACGAGACCTGGGGCACCGGGCCAATGTGACACTCTCGAAAGTGCACCACCCCTACACCAGTTTGGATTGTGTAGGTCTAGAGTTCGTTGCATGTTCGAAGCCAAAAGCTTGAGTCTTCCGTCGATCCTGTTTTTGATTCTCTGTGTCGCAGCGACAGGCCAGCAACCGCTGCCCAAGGAACAAACTCGCCAAGCGAACAAGATAAGAAAAAATCTGCATCACTACGTCACAGGAACAAAGCTGGATGTGCAGCTCAGCAACGGTTCCCATCACATTGGGACGTTAAGCCAGATCGGGTCAGACTCTTTCGTTCTTGTCGATTCCGTGAGCAGCAAGTCTGAGGCCATCGACTATCTGGACGTAAAGCGGGTGCAGCCAACTCGAAAGGAATACATGTCTCAACAGCTCGGGAAAACTGCAACTGGGCTCCCGAAAGCTGTGGGGATTGCACTGCTCACTGTTGCCGCCATCTTGGTTTTCGGGCTGGTAGCCAAGTAGAGCCTGCCACCTGCCATTCGCACAGGGCAGGCACTCGGGCACTCTGGCGGTGTCAGTGGCCGCCCACCCTGGCCGCAAAAGCAAAAACGCGGCGACAGTGGGGCACCCGGCGGGTCTAATAGCGCTGCAGGAAGTCCGGATCGACGGGATTTTCAAACAGCGAGGCGTCGCGGGTAACGATGGTCAGGCCCGACGGCGTGACGAAGTAGCGGCGCTTGTCTTCCACCGGGTCGTAGCCAATGACGGTGCCTTCGGGGATGTGGACGTCGCGGTCAATGATGGCGCGGCGGATGCGGCAGTGGCGGCCTATGTTGACGTGGGAAAAGATGATGCTGGCGTCGACGTCGGAGTAGGAGTTGACGCGCACGTCCTGGGAGAGGACAGAGTTGGAGACCGACGCGCCGGAGATGATGACGCCGGCGGTGATGACGGAGTTGACGGCGGTGCCGGTGCGACCGGGCTCGCCGAAGACGAACTTGGCGGGGGGATACTGGCGGACGCGGGTGCGCATGGGCCAGCTCTTGTCGTAGAGGTTGAAGGTCGGCGACACGGAGCAGAGGTCCATATTGGCGTCGTAGTAGGAGTCGAGGGTGCCCACGTCGCGCCAGTAGAGAGCCTGCTGCTTGTTCTCATCGACAAAGCTGTAGGCCATCATCTTTTTCTGGCCCAGCATGGTGGGAAGGATGTTGTGGCCGAAGTCGTGCTTTGAGGCAGGGTCTTCGGCGTCGGCGATGAGGGCCTTGAGCAGAACTTCCGTATTGAAGATGTAGATGCCCATGGAGGCGTCAACGGCGTTGGGATTGAAGGGCGAACGAACGGTGGTGGTGACCGGTTTCTCCTGGAAGCCGATAATCTCGCCGTTCTTGGCCACCTCGACGATGCCGAATTGCTTGACCTCTTCGGGAGGAATGGGGAGAGTGGCGAGGGTGACTTCGGCCTTGGTCTCCTTGTGGTAGGCGAGCATACGGCTGTAGTCCATCTTGTAGATGTGGTCGCCGCCCAGGATGATCATGTGCTTGGGCTGCTCGCTGCCGATGGAGTAGATGTTTTGATAAACAGCATCGGCGGTGCCCATGTACCAGGCAGAGCCGGTGCGCTGCATGGGGGGGAGAATCTCAAAGAACTCGCCCAATTCCTGGGCTACGATGCTTGTCCAGCCTTCGCGGATATGGCGGTTGAGCGAAAGCGCCTTGTACTGGGTGAGGATGTAGACCTTGCGCAGGCCGGAGTTGATGCAGTTGGAGAGGGTAATGTCGATGATGCGGTAGTGTCCGCCAAAGGGGACAGCCGGTTTGGCGCGATCGCGGGTAAGGGGGAAAAGGCGTTCACCTTGTCCCCCGGCAAGCAGTACTCCAAGAGTGTCTCTCATCGTTGGTTGAACCTGCCCTTTTCCATTGCCTTTTCGAAAGGCTTGCCCCGAAACGCTGGGTGCCGCAATCCGGGACGGCATCTTTCCCGGCAACATTTCGCCACAGCCGCTCCCGAACGGTGGAGGATACCACACGCAGATGAAGTTGGCAGCCTATGTCTTTGAATCAGTGAATTTGCGCGGAGGGTAGCGCTGGAGGCAGCGGGCGCTTTTCGCAGTTGACCGCGGGCAGAGCTGCGCGCGCCAGACGGCAAGGGCCGTTCCCTGCCGGGGATGGCGCTTGCTTTGCGAGCCCCGGAGAGGCGGTTCAGCGCTTCTTCTTGAATTTGTATTCCAAGCCGACAGAGATAGCGAAGTTGACGTCAAACTGCTTGTTGTTGGGGGGGTAGTTGATGCCGTAGTGGGTCATGACGGCGTCCGGGGTGATGCGGAAGACCCAGTGTGCGGAGCGGTTCAGGTCCATGTGCCCGCCGATGATGGCGGCAAGAGCCATCTGATTGTTGTAGAAATCGACCGTGGAAGGGGGATTTCCCAGCAGATCCTTCTGGAAGTTGCCATAAACGCCGCCCACCAGGGCGTGGGCGATGAGGGCGCCGTGCTTGTTGTGCGGGCCCAGCCACTCGGGGCCGCCAACGAAAAAATACTCGGAGACAAACGGGCCCTTGATGGCGCCGCCGGTGGGCTCGTCGTGGTTGATGCCGGCGCCGCTGGTTCCCAGGTAAGCGCGTCCGCTGCCTTCCACGCCCCAGTGCCGGGTGAGCCAGTAGGAGCCGCTGATATCGAGGCCGCCCAGGTTGGCGCCTTGCAGCAGAGTGGGACCGGCTTTCATGTGATCGTAGGCCAGGCCCAGCGAAACGTCGTAGCGGTTGTTATAGCGCACGGCGGCCAGCGGATCGACGACAACATAGGTGCCATTGCCGGCAGTCTGGGCAGCGGTGCTCTGGGCCTGCGCACGGGTTCCGGCGCACAGGGCCAGGGCGGCAACAGCCAGAAGAGAGGCGATAAATCTTGCTTGGAAACGCATCATTATCCAGCTTACAGGACCGCGCCGATGGTGGACAACGCGAGAGGGTCGCAATCCTGGCCTGTCCATTGCAGCAGGTCCGGAATCACTTACGGCTCGCAGTGCTCCCGCCAGCGTGCCCAGGTCAGGTAGCGTGCAGTCTTAAGGAGTTCGACGGTTTGGAGAGAGGTATGGTAAGCCGCGGACTCGGGAGCGAAGGGCGGGGCAGCGTGGGTGCGCCACTGGAGCGGCAAGGCGCTGAAGATGAGGCCGGCCCTGGGCAGGTGCCAGGAGTTGGAGATGACCTCGGCCGAGCGCCAGCCGTGAGCCTTCATGATCCGCACCGAATAACAGGCGTTCTGTATGGTGTCTTCGGCCTGCGTTTCGAGGACGACGGCGGAGGCGGGAATGCCCTGGGCTTCAGCGGAACGCGCCATGACCTCGGCTTCGACGAAGCGGTTATACGCAGATGATCCGGAAAGGATGAGGCGCGGGGCTACGCCGCGCTGGTACTCGTGAACAGCTTCGGTGACACGGGCCAGCTGGGTGGGGGTGGGATTGCCATCGGAGTCGGCTGGGGCGCCGAGGACGATGATGGCGTCGAAGCGGTTGAGCGAGGTGTTGGAGGCGGGCGCGAAGCTCCTGGCGATGGCGGCCCAGGCGAGAATGGCCAGCACGGCAGCGACCGCGGCCAGAGCGAGGCGCGACTTCCAGTCGAACGGCTTACGGCGCGTCTTGCGGCGGGGGTTGGTGCGGGGCAAGTGAAAATCCCTCCAGCCTCCACTCTAATGGAGGCTGGAGCGGTGTGCGACCTAGGAGCCTTCGATAGCGCCCCACGAACGGAGCATGATTTCTTTAAGAGGCTTGCGCTGGCGGGGGGCGATTTCCTGGGCGACAGATTGTTCGTTGGCGAGGGCAGCCGGATCGCCCTGGTAGCCGAGGGCGATGACGGCGCCGATGAGGTAATCGCCGGGGATTCCAAAGGCTTTGCGAGCGGCTTCGGGGTCGAAGCCGGCCATCTGGTGGGTGGCGAGGCCGAGGGCGGCAGCCTGGAGCGTGAGGTAGGACGCGGCCGCGCCCAGGTCATAGAGGGCGACGCGGTTGGGGGTATTGTTGTGGCTGAATGTGGGTTTGGCAACGCCCAGGATGAGCACCTGCGCGGAGCCAGCCCAAGCCTGGTTGAAGGCGCCAAGGGAGTCGAAGATCTTCTTGTAGGCAGGGGAGTTGCGCGTGCCGACGAGGAAGCGCCAGGGCTGCTCATTGTAGGAGGAAGCGGCCCAGCGAGCGGCTTCAAAGACCCTCTCGAGGTCGGCGGGGTTGACTTCGCGATCGGAGAAGGAGCGCGGACTCCAGCGGCTGTGGAAGAGCGGCAACACACCCTCGACGCCGGGCGCGTGCTTGAGGCGATTGACTTCATGGATCGACAGGGTCATACGGGAAGGCTCCTTGGGCGGAAAAGCACCTGGCTGTTCGATTCATGCGAGATGGGAAGGATTCGAAAGGCAGGGAACGGGGACCAGGGGTTAGGGACTGAGCGACTGGGGGCCTGGAACAGGGATCATGGCGTGAGGCGAAATTCATGACTTTGGGCGTTTGTAGAAAGGGGTGGGGACGTGTTTGGCGCGAGCAGTCTGGGTGGGGCGGATCTGGACTAATACGTCTTCGCCGGACTGGGAGATGGCGGCGGGGACAAGAGCGAAGGCGATGTTGGTCTTGAGGAAGGGGGCGGGAGAGCCGCTGGTGACTGTGCCGATGAGCTGGCCTTCGAGATTCAGGACGGGGTAGCCGTCGCGGGCGATGCCGCGCTCCACCATCTCTAGGGCAATCAACTTGCGCGCCGGGCCACCGGCGGTCTGGATGTCGAGTAGGGCCTGGCGACCGATGAATTCGCCCTTGTCGAGCTTGAGCCAGCGGTCGAGGTTGCCTTCGAATACGTTGATGGTGTCGGAGATTTCGTGGCCGTAGAGGGCCATGCCGGCTTCGAGGCGGAGGGTGTTGCGCGCGCCCAGGCCGCAGGGGCGGATGCCGAACTCTTCGCCAGCCGCGAGCAGTTCGTTCCAGACTTTGACGGTGGTCGGCTCGTCGGCGGGGAGATAGACCTCGAATCCGTCTTCGCCGGAGTAGCCGGTGTGCGCAATCATCACGTTGGGGACGCCGGCGATTGTCCCATGGGTGAACCAGTAGTTTTTGATGGCGGCGAGGTCAGTCTTGGTGAGTTTTTGTAGGGTCTGAAGGGCGCGCGGGCCTTGCAGGGCGAGCTGCGAGTAGTAGGGCGAGTAGTCGGAAATGTGGATGGAGGGGAAATGGCCGACCTGACGGCGAATCCAGGCGTAGTCCTTGTCCTTGGTGCCGGCGTTGACCACCAGCAGATAGTCGTTGGGGCTGAGGCGGTGGACGAGGATGTCGTCGACGAATGTGCCTTCGGGAGTGAGCAGGGCGGAGTAGTGGGCCTGGCCGTCTTTGAGGCGGGAGGCGTCGTTCATGGTGATGTGCTGGACGGCGGCGAGCGCGCCGGGGCCGCGGAACTGGATCTCGCCCATGTGCGAGACGTCGAAGAGGCCGACAGCTGTGCGGACGGCGAGGTGCTCGGCGATGAGGCCGCCACCGGGGCAGGGATATTCGACCGGCATGTCCCAGCCGCCGAAGTCGACCATTTTGGCCTTGAGGGCGCGATGCGTGGCGTTGAGTGCGGTCTTCTTCAGTTCGGGAGCGACGGCGGTCGGTTCGGCGGGGGTGGGCTGGATTGGGGTGGCCATAGGGAGATCCTCTGGTACTGTGCTTACGATAGGGAGTGGGTGCGGATGGGGTCAACCACCGCTGCTGCGGCAGTACAAGCCGGAGAGTCTTCATTTGCGCGGAGAAGCCGTCGTTGCTTAGAAAGGTTTGATGGGATGAATCATGTGCGCGGGTTTGTGATGCTGCTGGCTGCGGGGTTTGCCGCTTGGAAGGGATGGAAGATTCATGCGGGGACCCATGCCTGGATGGCATATAGTCTGGCCGCGCTCGCGCTGGGTTTGGCCGTGTGGCACCTGACGCGGCCTGCGGATGAGCGGAGAGTCAGATGATCGCATTGCGGCAACTTGTTCCCGAAATGCGTGTCATTACCGGTGCGGCGCACGGCCACAGAGCCCGAACCGCGGAGGTTGATGGGAATGACTACATTTGCGAATGTTTTGGCGCTGATGGGGATGAGCCTGATCCGGTTTGGCGGACGGGGCGGCGGCGGGTTTGTTTTTATGCTGTTCGGGTTGTTGATCGTGGGCGTCGTTGTCTGGGCATTGACGAAGACGGGCGAATCGGCGAAGAACTGAGGGCGTGGACCGGGCCGCCTACTTGCGGCGTGCGCGCCAGAACGACGAGACGCTGAGGTAGAGGAAGACCAGCACGATTCCGACGGCGATGACAAAGTTGCGGTGGTCAGGGCCGTGCGCCCAGCTGAGGCGGGATTTCCACACGGTGGGGCCAAACACGACCACGGGCAGGAAGAAAAAGACGCCGACAACTTCAAGCCAGATTTTCCCGCCGACTCGGCGAAAGGGGCGCAGGAAACCGCCGATGCCGGCGGCAACTCCGCGCGTCGCCTGTCCGGCGGCACGGGTTGGTGCGGGACCGGGGCCCGCATGTGCGGCTGGCCGGGCTGCGGCGGCCTGGGCCTGGGCGGCGACGTGCTGGCCGGCGATGCGACCGGCAACACGCAGACCGATGCCCAGGGCGCGGCCAATGGATTGCGGTTTCATTTCGCTTTGATGGTAACAGCGCCTGGGGGTGCTGCGCGGCGCAGAGGGTTTGCAACTTCGCGGTTGCTGAAAGGCGGCGTTGGAAGTAAGGTAGAGGAATCGCAAGCAGCCACCGGCGCTTCGGACTGGCGCAGGCCGCCGCCTCAGGAGGTACCCGTGAAAGCCCGTCTGCGCGAACTGATTCAGCAACTGGGGGAGGCGATCCACGAGTCGGTGATCGAGAGCGAGCAAATTGCCGGGGTGGTGCAGGACATTCGCAAGCACGGGTTCGACGTGCTGCTGATGCTGGAAGCGACGATCGGGCTGAACGAGGTGAGCGCCAAGGAGACCGAGGAGCCGGAGGGCGGCGCGGAGGAGAGCGGCGCGGAGGGCCCCTTCACGCAGACCGACCTGCATTTTCTCAAATCGCTCAGGATCTCGGTCGAGGGCGAGGCGGAGAATGCCTCCGAGTCGGACACGGAATAGGGCGGCTTCGACGGGTGCTCGCAGGCCGGTTTCAATCGCATAAAATCAAGAGATGCTGCGTGTAAAGCTCCTCGACCCGGGCGCCCGGGCCCCCATTGTCGCCCACCCCGGCGAAGACCTCGGATACGACCTTTTCTCCCTTGAAGCCACAGTGCTGACGCCCGGCTCGACGATCAGGGTTCGCACGGGAATTGCCGTGGAGGCGCGCCACCCGTTGACCGGCCTGCCGCTCGGGCTGCTGGTGCGCGACCGGTCGTCCATGGCGGCAAGGGGGGTTGCTACCACGGCCGGCGTCATCGATGCGGGTTACCGCGGCGAGATCCTGATTCTCATGACCAACCTTGGCAGCGAGGCCGTGGAGCTGAAGGCCGGGGAGAAGATTGCCCAGATGATTCCACTACCTGTGCTGACGGGCGCCGTGGAGACCGTGGATGGCCTGGAAGACTCGGCACGGGCGGAGAAGGGATTTGGGAGCTCTGGGCGGTAACAACGTCGGGAAATTGCCGCTTCCCGGCGGTGAAGTTGCCCCAGAGATTCCTTCCCGGAACCGCTTTCGGGTGCTTTGCGTATCGAAATCAAGGGCAACGTGTCTGTTTCGCAGGGAAAAACAGTCTCCACAGGCCCCGTTTCGCAACCACGGAACGCGGCCAGAATGGCGTTTGGCTCGTCCATAGGAATAGGCATCCGGCAAGAACCAGCCCCGATCCTTGCGAACACCAGCGAGACCCGGCTGGAGCCCCACTTAAGCCGGGCGCTCCACTGTTGCGCCGGTTCCTGAATGCAGGCACAGGGGCAGAGACCATTTTCCCAAGCCGGAGAACGAAAGCGGGTCCATGCAATTTACTGAGGCCTTCAAACTCGCGCTGCAATCGCTGTGGGCCAACAAGCTCCGCACCATTCTCACGCTGATCGGAGTGGTGATGGGCGTGGCCTCGGTCATCATGGTCATCACGCTGGTCAACGGCGCCAACACGTATGTCTCGACCAAACTCTCCGGATATGGGGCCGACGTGTTTACGGTGAACCGGATGGGGCTGATCTTCTCCGCCGATGACTACTTCAAGTTCCAGAAGCGCAAGATTCTCCGCTTCGAGGACTACCAGGCCGTGCGCGACACCTGCACGCTGTGCAGCGACGTGGGCGCGCAGCTCGACCGCTCGACGAACGTGGTGGCCAACGGCCACTCCAGCAACAACACGGAGGTGCGCGGGTACACGTGGACGATGCTCGGTCTGAACAACATCGACATCGCGCTGGGCCGTGGCTTTTCACCGGGCGACGAGGACAAAGGCACGCACGACGCCATCATCGGCTACGACATTGTGGACAACCTGATTCCCGACGGCGACCCGCTGGGCAAGGAGATCCGGGTGGACGGGATCCCCTACACGGTCGTGGGCGTGGGCGACCGGCAGGGCAAGACCCTGGGCCAGTCGCAGGACAACTGGGTTGCGGTTCCCATCACGACCTACCAACAGACCTACGGCTACAACGACTCGCTGACCATTTACGCGCGCGCCAACGGCAACGCCGAGGTGATGGAGCGGGCCGAGGACGAAGTGCGCGTGATGATGCGCTCGCGCCGCCACGATGCGGCGGGCGCCGCGGACGACTTCGAGCTCGAAACCAACGACACCTTTCTCGACATCTGGAAGCAGATCAGCGCTCTGTTCACGTGGGTGGTGCTGGGCATCGCCTCCATCTCGCTGCTGGTGGGCGGCATCGTCATCATGAACATCATGCTGGTCTCGGTGACGGAGCGAACGCGCGAGATTGGCGTGCGCAAGGCGCTGGGGGCACGGCAGCGCGATGTGCTGCTGCAGTTTCTCATCGAGAGCGCCACCATGGCCCTGGCCGGCGGCGCCATCGGCGTGCTGTGCGGCGTGCTGGTCGCCAAGCTCATTACCGTCATCATCGGCTTCCCCACCAGCGTTCAATTGTGGAGCGTCTTCCTGGGCCTGTTTGTGGCTGGCGCAACGGGCATCTTCTTTGGCGTGTACCCGGCGAGCAAGGCGGCCAAGCTGGACCCGGTGGTGGCGTTGAGAGCGGAGATGTGATGGACAGATGACAGATGACAGATGACGGTTCTTGCCGAAAAGCGGGTCGCGGGTTCAAATGGCAGTTTTCACCCTAATGCGGCTGATTAGACGCAACGGATAACTCGGTTGAAAATTTGGCGCGGAGAGCGGGATCGAAGCTGTCATCTGCAATCTGTCATCTGTAACCTGCAATCTGTACTACGCGGAAAGTGGACTTATGATTCAATCGTTTCGAGATTTGCAAGTCTGGCAGAGGTCGATGCAGTTGACAGTTGCTGTTTACCGCTTGACGCGAGATTTTCCCCGCGAGGAGGTTTACGGTCTGACCAGCCAACTTCGGCGCGCAGCGGTTTCTGTGCCAAGCAACATCGCTGAGGGGCAAGGAAGGCTCAATCTGGGCGAATTCAAACAGTTCCTGGGAATTGCTCGCGGCTCAAATTGCGAGCTTCAGACACAACTGGAAATCGCACGAGCCCTTGGCTTCGGAGATTCTGAGCTATTGCATGAAGCGGGCGGCCTATCGCACGAAGTTGGGAAAATGATCTATGCGTTCTTGGAATCGTTGAAGGACTAATCGGCCGCGCGTTCAAGATTGTCATCTGTAACCTGTCATCTGTAACCCCTCGGAGAATCATGGCTCAAGGACAAACACGCGAATCGGTCAAAATGGCGCTGGATACGCTGCGCACCAACAAGCTGCGCTCGGGGTTGACGGTACTGGGCATCGTCATCGGAGTGACGACGGTGATTACGATTTCCTCGGTGATCAACGGGCTCAACAACCGCGTCTCCGACTTTGTGAGCTCGCTGGGGTCCAATGTCTTCTGGGTCTTCCATCTTCCTGTCGTCACCGGGCATTTCACCACCGAGCAGCTGATCCGCAAGAAGCTCAACATCGGCGACGTAATGGCGTTGCGCCAGTTGCCTCACGTGGTGGCCGCCGACGGGGGGTACCAGCACGTCAAGCCGCAGTTCCGCGTGGGCGACGTGAGCGTGAAATACAACGGCAAGAAAGTTGCCTCGACCATTCTTCAGGGCTCGACCGCCGAGATCGCCGAAGTGACCGAACTGACCTTGTCGGCAGGGCGGCTGTTTACCGACGATGAAGATCAGCGCGCGGCGCACGTGGTGGTCATCGGGCACGACACCGCGGAGGAGCTTTTTGGCGGGGAGCCGGCGGTGGGCAAGGAGGTGGGCGTCGAAAGCGGCCTCTACACGGTGATCGGGGTGCTTGAGAAACGCAAGCAGCCCTTCGGCGGCGGCAAGAATCCCAACGACAACATGATTTACTTCCCGCTGGGAACCTTCCACAATCTGCACCCGGAAGACAAGGACATGTGGGTCAGCGTGAAATACGACGACCCGAAGAACAAGGCGCTGGTGGAAGAGGAGATTCGCGAGCTGCTGCGGATACGACGCAAGGTGAAGGTTGAAGCCGACGACAACTTCGAGATCTTCGGACCCGACTCGCTCACCAAGCTGTGGGCCCAGTTGACGGGGGGGCTGGTCATCTTCATGATCGCCGTCTCCTCGGTGGGGTTGATGGTGGGCGGGGTGGGTGTGATGAACATCATGCTGGTCTCGGTGACGGAGCGGACGCGCGAGATCGGCGTGCGCAAGGCAATCGGAGCGACGAAACGCACCATCCTTACGCAATTCACCATGGAAGCGGTAACACTGTGCGCCGTGGGCGGGGTGGTAGGCGTGATGGTTGGCGCGGTTCTTACGTGGATTGTGTACTTCCTGCCCATCGGCCTGCCCGCCACGCTCTCTACGCTTTGGGTTTGTATCGGCTTTGGCGTGTCGTGCGCGATCGGGCTAATCTTCGGAATCTACCCGGCGTGGAAGGCGGCGAATCTGGACCCGATCGAAGCGCTGCGGTACGAGTAAAGACAGTTCACAGTTCGCAGTTGTCAGTTGGTGGACTTCCAATACCAGGGTGGCCAATGGAACAAGAGGATTGGAAGTGCGTCCAACAGATTTGATCTGCGAAAACCGACGACTGAAAACTGATAACTGACGACTGGTTCTCATGGAATTCACCGAAGCAATCAAACTCGCGCTTCAGGCACTCTGGGCCAACAAGCTCCGCAGCATCCTTACGCTCCTGGGCGTGGTGATCGGGGTCGCGTCGGTGATCACCGTGGTGACGCTGACCAATGGCGCCAAGGGATTTGTCACGACCAAGATCAACACTTACGGGGCCAGCGTGGTGACGATCAGCAAGATGCCGCAGACGTTCATCACCCTGGATGAGTATCTGTCCTTCCAGAAGCGGAAGGACGTGACCTTTGACGATTACAAGACAGTGCTGTCCGACTGCAGATCGTGCGTGTTGGTAGGAGCGCAGCGAGACACCACCGGCAAGGTGGTCTACCAGACAAAATCCACCACCGACACCAATATTCGCGGAACCACCTGGACCATGGCTGCGATCTCCAATCTCAACATTGAGCAGGGGCGCTCCTTTACCGCGGTCGAGGACGAGCATTCAACCCGCGTTGCCGTTGTGGGCTACGACATTGTGGATAACGTGCTCGGTCCCGGCGACCCGCTGGGCAAGGAGATTCGCGTGGATGGCGTGCCCTACACGGTCATCGGCGTGGTCGAGCGCCAGGGCAAGATGCTGGGCATGAGCCTGGATAACCTGGTAGCCATACCGCTGACATCGTTTCTCCACACCTACGGCGCTCATGACAGCATGACCATCTATGTGAATGCCGGGGGCGGTGGCGAGGTGATGGACGTGGTGCAGGATGAGCTGCGCGTGATCATGCGGACGCGCCGCCACCTTGCGCCCAACGCGCCGGACGCTTTCTCCATCGACACCAGCGCCACCTTCGGCAACCTGCTGACCAAGATGCTGAATAACTTCGGGGCCGTGGTTGTGGCTATCGCCGGCATTTCCCTGGTGATTGGCGGAATTGTGATCATGAACATCATGCTCGTCTCGGTGACGGAACGCACGCGCGAGATCGGCGTGCGCAAGGCGCTGGGCGCGCGGCGCAAAGACATCCTGCTGCAATTCCTCATCGAGTCGGCAACCATGTCCCTGGTGGGCGGCGTCATCGGCGTGGTCTCCGGAATCAGCTTGGCGAAGATCATTACACTGTCCATTGCGTTTCCCTCGGAGGTGGAAGTCTGGTCGATCCTGGTGAGCTTGTTTGTGGCCACATCGGTGGGACTGTTCTTCGGCGTTTACCCAGCTTATAAAGCAGCGGAGCTCGATCCGATAGCCGCCCTGCGAGCGGAGCTGTAACCATGAGACTGAGCGACTCAAGAGAATCGGTGCACATGGCGCTGGAGACTCTGCGCAAGAACAAGCTGCGCTCCGGCCTGACTGTTCTGGGCATCTCCATCGGCATCTCGACGGTGATTCTCATCTCCTCGGCCATCAACGGGCTCAACAGCAACATTGACACATTTGTGAAGTCGCTGGGCACCAACGACCTGTGGGCCTTTCGCTTTGAGCCATTTGGGCAGCGGCTCACCACCGAAGAGCTCAATCGCAAGCAGTTGACGTATGAGGACGGCATTGCCATGCGCAGCCTTCCCTATGTCGTGGCCGTCGATCCCAGCATTACCTACCAGGACTTTGAAACAGGCCTGGGCAGCGTCTCCATCAAGGCCGGCACGCACAAGATTCAGAACACGATTCTCAATGGGAACACTTCGGAAGTGAAGGAGACCAACGACATCGAGCTGATCGACGGACGCATGTGGACGGATGCTGAAGCGGAGCGCAGCGCCAAGGTGGTTGTCCTCGGCCACGATGCCGCGGAAGATCTATTTCCCGACAGTTCTCCCATCGGCAAGGAGATCGATTGCGAGGGCAGCATCTTCACGGTGATCGGCGTCCTCGATGTGCAGCCGCAGCCATTCGGCAGCGGACGCAACACGCAGGATAACGAAGCGATCTTTCCCCTTCAGACTTTCCGCCAGCTCCATCCCGAGCTCAAGGACTTCTGGATCACCATCAAATACGATACCCCCTCCCACAAGGCGATCGTCACGGAGGAGATTCGCGAACTGCTGCGCATCCGCCGTGGGGTTCGCACGGAGAAGGACGACAATTTCGCGATCTTCAGCCCCGACTCGCTGACGCGCCTTTGGAATCAGCTGACCGGCGGACTCTTTCTGTTCATGGTGTGCGTCTCGTCCGTCGGGTTGATCGTGGGCGGCGTGGGCGTGATGAACATCATGCTGGTTTCGGTTACGGAACGCACACGCGAAATCGGAATCCGCAAGGCCATTGGAGCGACCAAGAAGAACATCCTTCTGCAATTCACGCTGGAAGCCGTGACCCTGTGCGTGGTGGGCGGCTTGATCGGCATTCTGGCAGGGGCACTGTTCACGTTGATTCTGCATTTTGCAGTCTCATTTCTGCATGCGGCGTTGTCGTCGACCTGGGTCATCATCGCGTTTGCGGTCTCCTGCGCCATTGGGCTGATCTTTGGGATTTACCCTGCGTGGAAGGCGGCCAACCTGGACCCCATCGAGGCGCTGCGGTACGAGTGAAGACAGCTGTCAGTTCGCAGTCCTCGGTTCCCAGTTTTCGCCGATCGCGGCAACTGGCGAAGGATGGGCGTAGAATGGCGTGCAACGAAACTGAGAACTGTGAACTCCTAGCTCTATGCCCCAAGGTCATGGCCACGAATCGGTAAGAATGGCGCTGGAGACTCTGCGCACAAACAAGCTGCGTTCCGGGCTGACGATTCTCGGCATTGTCATCGGCGTGACAACGGTGATTACGATTTCGTCGGTCATCAACGGGCTCAACAACCGGGTTTCCGACTGGGTGAGCACGATGGGGACAAACGTCTTCTGGGTCTTCCACATGCCGCTGATCAACATCAACCCGACAACGGAGATGCTGACGCGCAAGAAGCTTAACCTGGAAGACGCGCTGGCGCTGCGCGACCTGCCCCACGTGGTGGCCGTGGACGGCGAGGTCCGGCACGTGAACGAGCAGTTCCGGGTGGGCGACGTAAGCGTGAAGTACAACGGCAAGAAAGTGGCCGGCGCGTTCCTGCTGGGATCTACGGACAACATTGAGACTGTATCCAACCTCAACATCGCGGAGGGACGCATCTGGAACGACGCCGAGGATGCACGCCGCGCCCACGTCTGCCTGGTGGGGCACGATACGGCCGAGATGCTGTTTGGAGACGCAGACCCCATCGGCAAGGACGTAAACGTTGCCTCAGGGTTGTACACGGTCATCGGCGTGGTAGACAAGCGCAAGCAGCCCTTCGGGACCGGAAAGAACCCCGCAGACAACGGGGTCTACTTCCCGCTGGGTACCTTTCACAACCTCTACCCGGAACTCAAGGATATGTACATCGCCTTGAAGTACGACGACCAGAAGAACAAGGACCTGGTGGAAGAAGAAATCAGGGAAAGACTCCGCGTCCGGCGCAGGGTGAAGGTGGAAGCCGACGATAATTTTGAGATCATGAGCCCAGACTCGCTGACCAAGCTGTGGGGGCAACTGACTGGCGGGCTGGTCGCCTTCATGATCGCCGTCTCCTCGGTGGGTCTGATGGTGGGCGGCGTGGGCGTGATGAACATCATGCTGGTTTCGGTGACTGAGCGGACGCGCGAGATCGGCGTACGCAAGGCGATGGGCGCCACCAAGCGCAACATCCTGGCACAGTTCACCACCGAAGCGGTCACGCTGTGCGCCGTGGGCGGGCTATTCGGTGTGCTCACTGGCGCCGTGATCACCTGGATCGTCTACTTTCTGCCCATCGGTCTGCCGGCCACCCTGTCGACCATGTGGGTCTCGATTGGTTTTGGTGTCTCCTGCGCCATCGGCCTGCTGTTCGGCATTTACCCCGCGTGGAAGGCAGCCAATCTGGATCCGATCGAGGCGCTGCGATACGAGTAAGGCACGGTTCAGGGTTCAGGGTTCAGGGTTCAGGGTCCAGGGTTCAGGGTCCAGAGGTTAGGGGCTAGCCTGTTTCTATCCTTGGGCGACCATTTGCTGAATCTGGATGATGACAAACTCCGCGGGAAACACCGGTGCAAACCCTACCGTGATATTTACGACCCCCGTGGCTACGCTCGACGGCGGGTTGGTCTCAGCGTCGCACTTGACGAAATAGGCCTGCTGCGGCGTGGTCCCCGAAAAATCACCCTTCTCAAACAGATTCTGCAAGAACGTGCCGATGTTCAGGCGCAGCTCGGCCCACAGCGCCTCATCGTTCGGCTCGAAGACGACCCACTGCGTTCCTGCGTAGATGCTGGATTCGATAAAAAGCGCCAACCGCTCCACCGGCTCGTACCTGAAACCGGAGTCCCCTGCCGGGAGCCCAGCAATCGGATGGCTTCCTCGCGATGGCTCCGCGGATGGAGCCCCTCCCTTTGTCAATGGATTCATCTCTTGCCCTCCCTGACGGCCCTACTGGCAGTTTAGCCCTTGCGGTACCAGCTGCAATGGTTCACCCGTCAGCTAAACTAGCACCAGCCATGCAGCACGCGATCGCTCAATCCGTGGAAGTATTTACCACGGTGCTTGCCGTGGCGGGGATGGGCTACTTTGTGGCCGCGCTGATTGCCGCTCGCGCGTTTCTATCGGCGCGCCGCGCACCGATCCCGGCGTTCGCCCCCGGCGTCAGCATCCTCAAGTCGCTCAAGGGGCTCGATCCCGGCATGATCGACGCCTTTCGCAGCCACTGCCGGCAAAGCTACGCGGGCGAGTATGAGCTGCTGTTCGGCGTTTCATCCCTCGACGACCCGGCCGCGGCGACGGTGGAGCAGCTCCGCCGGGAGTTCCCTGCCCATTCCATCCGATTGATCGAGTGCCCGGCGAGCCTGGGAAGCAACGGGAAGGTGAGTAACCTGGTGCAACTCGCTGCCTATGCGCGCTACGATTTTCTGCTGATCAACGATTCCGACATCACGGTTTCCGATCGGTACCTGGAGCGGGTGATGGCTCATTTCGCGCCGCAGGCATCCGCGCCGGGCCGGCACGGCAAGCCGCGGCAAGAGACGGGCCTGGTCACCGCGCTCTACCGAGGCCGCGCCCACGGAACATTGCCCTCGCACCTGGAGGCGCTGGGCATCGCCACCGATTTTCAGGCCGGAGTACTGCTCTCGCGGATGATCGAGGGGGGATTGCACTACGGCCTGGGCTCCACGCTTGCCGTCAGCCGCGCGGCGCTCGAGAAGATTGGAGGCCTGGAGGCGCTGGTCGATCACCTGGCGGACGATTACGAGCTTGGGGCGCGGGTGGACCAGGCCGGTTACCGCGTGGCTCTCAGCGCCGAGGTGGTGGAAACCGCCATCCCAGCCTACACCTGGCGCGGGTTCATCGATCACCAGTTGAGGTGGGCACGCACGGTCCGCGATGCGCGGCCCTGGGGGTATGCGGGGCTCATCTTTACCCACGGGCTCGCCTGGGCGGCGCTGAACGTGGTGGCCAGCGGGTTGAGCCCGCTGAGCCTATGGCTGCTGGGGCTGAGCTTTTTCCTGCGCCTGACGCTGGCCATGACCGTGGGGGCACAAGTGCTGGCCGACCACCAGGTTCTGCCGGGCCTTTGGCTTGTGCCGCTGCGCGACGCGGTGGCCATGGGCATCTGGGCATTCGGATTCGCGGGAAATACCATCGTCTGGCGAGGGCAGCGGTTTGAACTGAAGGAAGGAAAGCTGAAGTCCTAGGAATTGCGACTATCCTGCTGGGCGCAGATTGGAGCGCTCTTGCGGCAGTCGCAGGCGGAAGCATGCCCCGAGCGAAGCCGAAGGAACCCTGGGATTCACCGAGAAAAATTGCCGGGAACCTCGTGCTCACGACCCTCGCTTGATCAGGCCAGCCGGTGTCGCCAGCGAGCAAATCCGCTAGGAAGCTCTTCGGCGAGAGAGCTTCTTATCCCTGTACATGGCCGCGTCCGCTTCCGCGATCAACTGCACCGAGGTCATGCCGGGCTGCCATTCGGCGGCGCCGATCGACGCATCGATCTGGACCGCAAACGAGCATTCGCTGGCTCCGCGAATAGTGTACTTGCCAAGCACCCATTTCTGCATGCGTTCAATATGCACTTTGGCAGCTTGCAGATCGCACGACAGAATGACGATGAACTCGTCGCCTCCCCAACGGCCCACCAGGTCGCCGGATCGGGTGTTCATCTGCAGCTCCGTTGCAAACTGCCTGAGAAGATCGTCGCCGGCCGCATGCCCGTGCGTGTCATTCACGAGCTTGAAGTGGTTCAGATCGAGCATCGCCACGCAGAACTGGTGGGAGCCCTCAATGTTGTATCGGATTCGCTCTTCAATACTGCGCCGGTTCGCAACTTTGGTCAGCTGATCCTTGAGCGCGAGCCACTCTACCGACTTCAGCCTGGTCTCATAGGTGGAGACCTCGGCCCGCAGTTGCGCAACCAGCTGCCGGCTGTCCTGGGTCATTTGATCCACGGTGGTCTTCAGTTCCCCTATCTGTTCAACGAGCGACGACCTGATCTGGGTCAGATCGTTGAGGTTGGCAATCCTTTCCAGGCGGCCGGTGAGATGGCTGAATTTGTCCGAATAGCCTTCGTCTCTGCTGACGACCGACTCGGCAGTCTTGGCCAGCGCGACCAAGAGCTCTTTTACCTCGTCTGCCTGTTCTTTGAAATGCGCGGAGGTCCGCGTTCCCCATTCGTCCAGCTGGACTTCGACCTGGTCTTCCGTCCGCTTCACGGATTCTGCCGTGTAGCCGACGGACAACCGGCGCTCTAGACTGCGCAAATTCGTGTTGAGGTCTTCACCGAAACCGGGAGAGACCTGCACCGCAACCTTTCCGATGGTTAAGAGCGCGGCGCGGTAGCACTCGATGGTTGCGGCCGAGAGAGAATCCGGTTCAGGTTCCAAGGTCGACAGTTCCGGGGCGTTTGAATCAAGGTACCTCTTGATGGAAATCATTCGTGCTTTCTCCGGCGTCCACATTTCAGGCATCGGTACATCAAACAGGCCGAGCTTGCGGCTTCGTCCGGAAAACCGGGAATCGCCCCGCGCCGTTGCGCACACATGCGCGCGACGCGGAAACACAGTCAACCCGCTGCCAATAGTGTGGTCGCTATCGGCATGTTGGCGTTGAAATTCCAGCCCATTGCAACAATTTGGCCTCTCTGTCGCAAATGAAGCGTTTTCATGTTCGATGAGGCGCATCTTTCCTGCTGCCATCGTGTCCCGCGTCTAAGGTTCGAAGCAAATTGACTTGTCATTCGTAGCGGAGAACGGCGTGCAGGGTACGCCGATCGCAGTCGAAATGCCTGCGCTTCGAAACGTCAGCTTCTGCAACGGAGATCAGGGACACCCCACTTGAGTATGGGAGAGGATTCCAGTCTGCCGATCTCAAGATCGGTCCGGTTGGCATGGCAGCCGCCAGGAGTGCTATGGTGAAGGCCAAATGCCGTTTGTAACGACCACCGAAGCCGGCGTTCCGATCCAGGGGCCGACCGCAACACTGCTCTACGACGACTGGTACCCGGCCCTGCGAACGGACAGGCTCCGCCCCAACAAGCTGACCACCGCCATGCTGCTCGACATTCCCCTGGTCCTGGGGCGGTGCAGCGACGGGCGCGTCTTTGCCATGCGCGACAGTTGCCCGCATCGCGGCATTCCGCTGAGCGTGGGCTGGTTCGACGGCAAGCACGTGACGTGCAGGTACCACGGCTGGGAGTTCGAACCCTGCGGCGGGCAGTGCGCGCTGATTCCGTCGCTTTCGAGCTACGACCACCTGGACGCGACACGCATCTTCGCAACGGCTTACCCATGCGAAGAGCGCGACGGTCACGCGTGGGTCTTTATTCCCAGCCCCGGAACCGGAAAGAAGGGCAGGAGCGCGGAGCGTCCAGTGCCGGAGCTGGTCAAATTCGGCCCTCGCTACCGGACCGCCTTCCTCACGGCCGACCTGCCGTGCAACGTGGATCATGGGATCATCGGACTGATGGACCCGGCGCACGGGCCGTTCGTTCACCAGGCGTGGTGGTGGCGCTCACGCAGCTCCATCCGGCAGAAGACCAAGCGCTTCGAGCCCATCGCCGAGGGGTTCCGCATGAGCGCCCACGCGCCCAGCGGCAACTCCGCGCCCTACAAACTGCTCGGCGTCTACGGGCAGCCCATTGAAACCACCATCGACTTTGCGCTGCCCAACCGGCGGACGGAGATCATTCGCTGCGGCGAGAAGTGGTTTTCGTCCCTGACCACCGTGACGCCAGTGACCGCTTCCACCTGCCGCATCGACGTGATCGCGGCGTGGAATGTTTTCTACCACGTGCCTCTGGTGACGCCCATCGCCAAGTTTTTCGGAGCGAAGTTCGTGCGCCAGGACCAGGTCACGATGATCCAGCAGGCGGAGGGGCTGAAGCACAATCCCAGCCTGATGCTGATCGACGACGCTGATAAGCCTGCCAAATGGTACTTCGCGTTGAAGCAGGCGCGGCTGGATGCGGCAGCGACCGGCGTTGCGCCGAGGCACCCGATGGAGGGTTCCGTGGAGCTGCACTGGCGGAGCTGAACCCGTCTGCTACGCAGTTCCAATGCGCATCACGGTCAGCACCGTGATGTCATCTTCCTGGCCGAAGACCTGTGCGGCGGCGGCGATCTGCGCGGCGGATTGGGTGCTGATCTCTCGCGTGCGGTCGAAGCCGAAGAGCTGACCTTCAGGGTTCATGGCCTCCACGACGCCGTCGGAGAGAAGAGTCATGGTGTCGCCCGGCTGCAGATGAAACTGCGCCTCGGGGTACTCGATGCCCGCAGCGATTCCCAGAGGAAGGCCGGAGTCGACTGGAATCTCTTCGCCGCCGCGATAGGGCGAGAGGTGCCCGGCATTGGCCACCGTCACTGCGCCATCGGGGCCAATACGCGTGCAGAGGCAGGTGATGAAGCCGCTGTCCTGCGTCTCCTGGATTTGGCGATTGAGGCGCGCGAGGAGGGCGGCAGGAGCGAGATTTTCCGCGGCCAGCGTGCGCAGTGCGCCGATGGCCAAGGCGCCGGTCATGGCGGCTTTCAGGCCTTTTCCGCTCACGTCGCCCACCACAATGAGCGCGAAGCCGTCCGGTTGTTCCAGCACCTGGTAGAAATCTCCGCCGACTTCCTGCGCGGGCAGATAGGCTGCCTCCAGATGGAAGCCCGGAAGCTCGGGGAGCGATGCGGGCACCAGCCTCTGCTGGATCTCCCGGGCTGCGCCAAGTTCCGCCGCCGTGCGGGCCTGCTCGCGGCTGACGCGGGTGAATCGGAAGAAGATGACCACGGCGATGGCGCAAAGAAACAGGAAATCACCCACGTCGCCCAGTTGCAAAGGAATTGGACCAGCCTGAAAGGGGTCAGCAAGAAACTGCAGGCGACGCCAGTCGAAAAAGAGCGAGAGCGTGCCGAGGTCGTAGACGGAGACGGTGGCGGCGGGGAGCAGGCTGGGCAGGATCAGCCATCCTGCTTCGGCGTTTCCGCGGCGATACCAGACCAGCAGCAGCACCGGCAGCAGAAGCGCCACCGGCAGCAGAATGACAGCCTCGAGAACAACGATCCAATTGAGCGGGAAGCGGCCCAGCCATATCGGCAGGATGAGAGCAACCGGGATGAAGAGCAGGCACTCGTAGACGCGCCACGGCTTGCTGACGCGCTGTCCGCCGAAGCTGAAGATGAACTCGATCTGGGCGAGGGTGAAAACGTAAAGCAGCGGCTCCCCAACCAGGATGTTCGCGGCCACAGGCAAGAGGCCGCTGATCTGGAGGCCCCAGAGCATGTAGGCGACGCCCTGCATCGAGAGATAAAGCCCGAGCCAGAGATACTCCCTGCGGTTGGGCTGGCTGCGGTGCAGCGCAAAGACCGCAACCCCAGCAATGATGAGCAGCAGGTTGATGAAGACAGACGGCAGAGCCGAGTAGAGTCGCGCGCTCTCAAGGGCCTGGCGCTGGCTCTCCATGGCATCGGGCGTGCCAAGCGTGGCGTTGAGAAAAATGGGCAGGTGATACTGCGGATAAATCGCGGGAGCATGTGTGCGCATGGCCAGCACCAGATCGGTTCCCGAGGCGTCAAGCGCAATGGCACGCTCCGTGGGGCGGCTCACAAAGAGACTCGATTTGACCGAGGGTCCGGCAGCCTCTTTGCCATTGACATAAAGCGCGTAGGCGCCATCGCCGCCGTAGATCAGCAGCGCCAGGTCGGGATGGTCTTCGTGGAGCTTGACGTGCAACCGGTACCAGCGCCATCCGGGCCGCGCGGGGCCCAGGTCATCGAGCCGCACTGTCTCCCACGCGGAGTCGTCGAAGCCGGAGCCGGCCCAGGCCGGGTCGTCTCCTTCATGAACTCGCCAACCGGTAACGATGTCACTCGACCAGTCCTGTGCGTGGGCGCGATCAACGAGGGAAATATCCGCGGAGTCTTCGGCGGGCGCCGCCGTCTGGGCGCACAGCATCCCGCTCGCAATCGCCATCAACAGTAGAAGTAGCAGGCCAAACCTTTTCATGCGATCGCCGCCAGTCGCGCTACCGATAGCACAGTAATATCGTCTTCCTGGCCGAACGCCTGCGCCGCCTGCGCCAGCCCCGCCAACCAACACGAGTCGAGCGAACCGGGGAAGCATGGTGACAAGCATACCGCGCGCCGCCAACGACTTGGGATGACTGGCCGCCAGGAAGATCGGTCGAGCCCGGTGCCCTGACACTCGGCGAGGATTGGGATTCCCTGCTCCCCGTCCCTGTTCCTTGCTTCTCAGTCTCCTGGCGCCAACTCCACCGCATCATCGGCAGCAATGCTGGCACAGTCGATGGAAAGACAGGCGCCGAGTTCGTTGAAGTTCTTGTCCCACCGCGGGCGGTCGCCCACCGCAAGCGAGGTAAGCGCATAGCCGGCAGTGCCCAGTATTTCGTACCAGATATTCTGCGCCTGCCAGAGATTGAGCTCGATGGGCAGTTCCACCAGGTTGCGGGCCAGGGTGAGGGCGCGGTCGAGCATCTCCATGGAGCCGGAAGACATTTGCAACTCCACCATGGCGCGCTTCATGCGTTGATCGGAGATGTAGCTGAGCGTGAGGGTCTCGAGCGGCACCTGGTCGGCCTTGGCGAGTGTGAGGAAGGAGCGCATCTGGGCGACATCGACGGGATCGGTCTCGAGAGCGCGGCGCAGTCCGGCGTTGATGGCGAAGCCGGCGGCTAGTGTAAGCGCAGGCGGTTTGGGTAGGCCGGCTTGCGACAGGTAGTGCAACAGGCTGGCGTGGTCCTCATAGATGGTGGTCAGGGAACTCTCGATATCCCACAGCGTCGAGTTCAAGATGAGCTGCACAATGCGGCGCTGCTCGTCGGTGAAGAGGGAGGTGAGCGAGTATTCGACGCGGCCGTATTCGCGGTCAAGGAGGCGAATGACTTCAGGAAAGCGGGCGCGCTGCACGTGTTCCTCGGCCTGCGCGGCGAAGGCCTCAAAAGCCGCGGCATCGGCGTCGCTGTATGCCTTTACGGCGGCGGTAATGTTCTGATCTCCGAAGTGCAGGACGGCAAAGGAAAAACTCTGCTGCTGTCCGGTGATGGAGCTGGCAATGTGTGCGCGGCCCAGCGCCAGGCGTCCGCGACCGGAGGTATGAATGTCGTAGGAAATGCGGCGGACGCGATAGCAGAACAGGTCGGTCTCCTCGGCAAACGAGGAAAAGACCGAGCTGATGGCGTAGTGCGCAGCCACCTGCTCCAGGCTCAGCTCCATCGTGGCCACGCACTTCCTGTAAATCTGCGCTCCGTCGCCGGCGAGGGGATCGTTCGACTTGGCCTCGGCCATCTGCGCCAGGAACCGGGGCTCCAGATCGGCGGCACGGTCGCCGAAAAGTTCCTTGGCCAGTTGCAGGACGCGCGCGGCATAGGCGATGATCTGGATCGTCTCGATACCGGCGATGTCGTCGAAGAACCAGCCGCAACTGGTGTACATCAGTTGCGCGTGGCGCTGCATCTCCATCAGCTCCAGGGCGCGTACCCGATCGTCCGGGGAAAGCTCATGGCTGGCATGCGCTGCCAGGAAGCGATCCACCTGCGCCGTTCCGCGATCCAGCAAGACGTCGATGTAGCTATCGCGCGCGGCCCACACATCCCGGAAGAGCTTTGCGCCTTCGATTTCGGTGAGGGGCGTAATGGCGTCGCGCAGCTCGTCGAGCGCCTGGCGCAACGGCTCCCGCCAAAGCTGGTTGAAACCCCTGCCCCCGTTGCAGCCGCAGTTGGAGCGCCAGCGCTCCACGCCGTGCACGCAGCTCCAGGAGCTGTCCTCTTCAATCTGGCATTCGTACTCGGGCGGAAACTGCTCCAGATATCTTCCATAGTTGGTCAGCTTGACGGTGCGGTCGCGTTCCAGCAGGCGAAGCGCGTAGGCCAGGGCCATTTCGCCGTGCTTGTGGTGGTGGCCGTAGGATTCGCCATCGGTGGCCACGTGCACCAGTTGCGGCTGGGCGCTGTCTTTGAAGCCGGTCTTGAGACGCGCCGCGAAGTTCTCACCGGAGTTGAGCAGCCCCTCGAAGGCGATGGCGCGCGAGGCCGGGCCGTTGTAGAAGAAGACCGCAATCGAAGCGCCGGAAGGGAAACGGACCAGGTAGGACCGGGTTGTGTCCACGGAGGCGCCGGGCGTGTCTGTCCAATTCTCGCCGTCGCGCAAGGCGCGCACACACTTGCACTGGTGGGGCGCGAGAAGAGTGAAGCGGATGCCGTGCTGGGCCATCAGCTCCAGCGACCGCGAATCCGCGGCTGTTTCGGCCAGCCACATGCCCTCAGGCGGCATTCCGTAGTGGTTCACATAGTCGGCGATGCCCCAGCGAATCTGGGTGATGCGGTCGCGCTCGCTGGCCAGGGGCATGATGACGTGGTTGAAGACCTGGGCCATGGCCGAGCTGTGGCCACCATAGCTCTTGCGGCTCCGCCGTTCGCCGTCCAGAATCATGCGATAGGTGCGAGGGGCATTCTCCTTGAGCCAGCTGAGCAGGGTGGGGCCGAAGTTGAAGCTGATGCGCGCGTAGTTGTTGACGATGCGCGTGATCTGGTTTCTGTTGTTCTGGATGCGCGCCGCGCCGTTGGTGGCGTAGCACTCCGCGCAGATACGTTCGTTCCAGTCGTGATAGGGGGCCGCGGTGTCTTGCGTCTCCACCGTCTCCAGCCAGGGATTCTCCCTGGGCGGCTGATAAAAATGTCCATGAATACAAATGAAACGTTTGCTCGGAGGCATCAACCTTCCCATCGACTGCCGGCATCTGCCAAGATTCCGGCCCGTCTTGCCCATTCTAGGCTCGTCCACGAGTTTTTACGCAGTGAGTCTGGTCTGATCAATCGTTTGAACGCTCAGCGGATGCCCGGAGGGCCCAATCCGGAACAGCCGCCTGAATCGGCCCCGCTATTCTCTCTTCGATCGCCCCGCTGGAGCGGTGTTTTTCTCAAGGTCGCAGGCTCGCCATAGGTACCAGCTGGCCACCGAACGATATGGCGCCCATTTCCTTCCCTTTTTCAGAAGTACCTCCGGCTTCGGCAGATCCGCGGCCTCGAGCGCGCGCGTCTTGGGGAGCTTCTGAAAGGTCAGCGCAAAACCCTTGCGCACGCCGTAGTCCGTCACGGGAAAGACGTCTGGACGGCCCATGCGGAAGATCAGCAGCATCTCCACGGTCCAGGGGCCGATGCCGCGCACCGCGGTCAGGCGCTCGACGATCTCCGCGTCAGGCATTTTCCTGATCGCCGCGTGCGTAGGGACGGTTCCGTCGAGAGTCTTGGCGGCCAGATCCCGGAACGCTTTGATTTTGTTCCCTGAAACCCCGCAGGCTCGCAGCGGATCGTCCGGCGTGTCGATCAGCATCTGCGGAGCCGGATCGCCCCCGAAATACTCGCGGACGCGGCGATGGATCGTCGCCGCAGCCTTGCCGTGCAACTGCTGATAAAGGATCGACTCCAGCAGCGACTCGAAGGGCGAAGGCGCGGGGTCGAGCCGAAGTGTAAACGGCCCAGCGCGCTCGATCAGCGCGGCCAGTTTCGCGTCGGATGCCTTGAGGTGCGCGACCGCTGCCGCGGCGTCGAAGGGAAGCTTGCGGCTCCGCCCGTCATGAATCATAGCGAGCAGTTTATCGCATCGGCCGCGCGGGTCAAAAGCGGCACGCAGAACCTCATCCCTGCCGCGGTCCCATTCTCAGGTTGAAACGCGGCAAGGACGAAGAGCAAGGGCAGGCGGACGCCTTTATTTGCCCTGTGTTGTCGTCGTGTGCTGAATTTGAATCTGGGTCTTGCCGTCGGACTGATTCGCCTGCTGCGAGACCGTCACCGTCACCTGCTCCTGGTCACTTTTCTTTGCGGTCAGAATCGCCGTCCCGCCAAACTCCATGGAGGTGGCATTGCTGCCCAGCTTGTCTTTGTAGAACGCGACCACTTTATCCGTGGAGTCGGAAGTGAGAAAGGATGCCGTCACCACCGAGCTCCCGGCGATGTTCATGCGCATATTCCCAGACTTCTTGGGCTCCGCACCGGGGTAGATATCCGTTCCCAACTCACTGGATGTGAACTTCATGCCGGCGTCGGCACTCATCGACATACCCGGCACACTCAAGCTCGTCTCGCCGGTTGAATTGTTGACATGGATGGCCTTCCTGACTTTGTAGCATCCGTACATCAACGCGGCCACCAACAGCAGGAAGAAGAAGGCAATGATTCCCACAATGATCAGGATGATCTTCAGCACGCCGCCGCCGGACTTGGCTGGCGCAGCAGGCGGAGGGGGCATGGCGGTTCCTGGGCTCGACGACGCAACGGGTTGGTACTGGCTCGCTACAGGTTGAAACGGCGGCGGCTCCGGGGAGCCGGAAGTTCCAGGATTCTCAGGCAGTTCAGCCACAGTAATCTCCTTTTCAGGGCGTCCTGATCCAGAACGCACCGTTTTCCTTTTGTGGATTCCAGCCAATATACCTCAACTTCCTTGGACCTGGCGCGCAATTAGTCCGAACTGGCCCTGCTTTAGCCTGGACAGCCGGCGGGATTGCGCTTGCGCCGAACAAGGACCGGACGGATCGGCTGGCTGCGATACACTTTGGAGCGACCGACGAGCACGAGGAAAACTTGCATGAAACGTCGCGATTTTGTGAAAGTCGTCTCCGCAGCGGGGACAGGGATGCTGCTCGGCTCGCCGCTAAGCATCCACGCCCAGGGAGTCAGGCCTGATCCCGGCCCAACCGTGAAACGCGTGCTGGCGATGTTCAAGTGCCACTTTGATGCGGGGTTCATTGATACGCAGGCGAACGTCGTTCACAAATACTTCACGCAGTATTTTCCTCGCGCTATCGAAATTGCGCGGGAGGCGAACGCCGACGGCAAACGGCGCTACGTGTGGACGGCCGGCTCCTGGCTGTTGTTTGAATATCTGGAGCAAGCCTCGCCCACCGAGCGCAAGGCCATGGAACAGGCCATTGCCCGGCGCGACATTGCCTGGCACGCGCTGCCCTTCACCTGGCAGACGGAGATGCTCAGCCAGTCGATGATCGAGGGCAGCCTGGCGTTGTCGCAGACACTCGACCGGCGCTTCGGCGTGGTGACGACGGGCGCCAAAATGACCGACGTCCCCGGCCACACGCGCGGCCTGATTCCGCCGCTGGCCCGGCACGGCATCGGCTTTCTCGACATCGGCGTGAACGATGCATCCACGCCCGCTGACGTACCACCCATCTTCCTCTGGAAAGACCCTTCAGGCGCCAGCCTGCCGGTGATGTACCACCTGGGCTATGGCGGCGTGACGCACGTGCCGGGCTCCGACCTGGCGATTGCCGTTGAAGTTCGCGGCGACAATAGCGGCCCGCACACGCCCGAGGAGATCGCGAAATTCCATGCCGGACTGGCGGCGCAATTTCCGAACGCAGAGATCGTGGCCTGCAACCTCTCCGACATCTCCAACGCAGTGCAGCCTTTTCGCGGCAGCCTGCCGGTGGTCACGCAGGAGATGGGCGACACCTGGATCTACGGCTGCGCGAGCGACCCGCTGAAGGTCGCGCGCTTCCGCGAAGTGACTCGCCTGCGCGAGGCATGGATTGCAGCGGGCGTCTTTCAAACCGGCGACGCAACCGACCTGGCCCTGCTTCGCCATGTGCTGCTGGAGGCCGAGCACACCTGGGGCACCGACACCAAGACCTGGCTCGATTACGACAACCAGAAGCCCGTAGACCTCGCCCGCATGCTGGACACGAAGAACTACAAGGTGGTCCTGTTCAGCTGGGCTGAAAAGCGCCAGGACCTGCTTGACGGCATCGCCACTCTGCCGGACCCCTTGCGCAGTCGGGCCGAGCGCGCCATCGAGAGCCTCAAACCCGCGGAGCCAAGACCTGCCCCCGGAGCCATCGCGCACTCGGCCTCCGAAGCAATCGAAACCACCCACTTCATTGTGGGAATCGATCCGCAAACCGGAGCCATCAACCGGCTTCGCAATAAGAACACCGGCCGCGAGTGGGCCGGCGCCGCCAACCCCATCGCCCTGCTGACCTACCAGACTCTGTCAAAAAAAGACTACGACCGCTTCATGGCCGCCTATCTGAAATCGACGGCCGACTGGGCCTTCAAGGACTTCGGCAAGCCCAACTGCGACAAATTCGGCGCGGTCAGCCAGGAATGGCATCCGAGGCCAACATCCATCTACCTGGAAGAGACCGCGGACGCCCACCGCATCTTCGTTCGCCTCGACTTCAACGACCAGCAGGCAGCCGATTCCGGCCGTGCCGCCTTCCCTGGCAAGGCCTTCGTCGATTTCACGTTACCCAAGGCCGAGCCCACAGTTCATCTGCACGCATCGTGGTTTGAGAAGCCATCTACGCGGCTGCCGGAAGCGCTTTGGCTCACCTTCAATCCCATCGTCGAAGATCCCAGAGGATGGACGGTGGAGAAATCCGGAGAGCGCATCTCGCCTTTCGATGTGGTGGCTTCCGGCAACAGGCAGATGCACGCCCTGTCCAAGGGCTTCGAATACCGCCAGGCAAGTTCCATCTTTGCCGTCGATACCATCGACGCTCCCGTCGTCGCCCTCGGCGAGAGGAATCCGCTCGCCTTCTCGACTGCCCAGCCGGATCTTACCGCCGGCATCCACGCGTGCCTGTTCAACAACGCCTGGGGAACCAACTACATCATGTGGTACGGCGAGGACATGCGCTTCCGGTTCATTCTGCGAGCCTGAGACGGAGGCCGCCGCGTTGCCCTGCGCCATCCCTTGCCTGACCCTAGTAACATCAAGAGGGTAGAGGCAAACGCAGGAGAGCAAGAGATGAAGATGCGGCCGGGGACACAAACGGGATTTCTGCTGTGCGGCAAGGAGTGGATCGACGGGGAAGCGTTTGAGGTCCGCTCGCCGTGGGACCAGGGACTGGTGGGGCGCGTGACCGTGGCCACGCGAGCCGACGCGCGCCAGGCCGTGAACCACGCCGTGGCCAGCCTGCGACGCACCCGCGCCCTGCCCCGGTGGAAGCGCCGCGAGATTCTCGAGGACATTGCCGCTGCGCTGATCGAGCAAAAGGAACGGTTTGCGCAGTTGATCGTGGCCGAGGCCGGCAAGCCTGTGCGCCTGGCCCGCGCCGAGGTGGATCGCTCCGTGCTCACCTTCAAGACCGCCGCGGAGGAAGCAGCGCGGCTGGGCGGGGAAAGCCTGCCTCTCGACCTGACCGAGGGCAACGAAGGCCGCTGGGGGCTGCTGCAGCGCTTTCCGATCGGCCCGGTCCTGGCCATCACCCCGTTCAACTTTCCGCTCAACCTGGTCGCCCACAAGGTGGCCCCGGCCATAGCCGCCGGCTGCCCTATCCTTCTCAAGCCCGCGCCGCAGGCCCCGTTTACCGCTCTTGCGCTGGGCGAAGTGGTCCTGAAGGCGGGCTGGCCCGTGGAAGCTCTGGCGGTGCTGCCGCTCTCCAATGTGGATACCGCCTGGCTGGCGGAAAAGGAAGACCGCATCAAGCTGGTTTCCTTTACCGGCTCCGCCAGGGTGGGCTGGGAGCTCAAGGCACACTCCGGCCGCAAGCGCGTCCTGCTGGAACTTGGCGGCAACGCCGCTCTCATCATCCACAGCGATTGGCATGACCTGGACGAGGCCGCCCTGCGCACGGCGCACGCCGCATTCGGCTTCGCAGGCCAGTCCTGCATCAGCGTGCAGCGCGTCTTTGTGGAGCGCAAGATCTTCCAGACGTTTTTGTGGAAGCTGGTTGAGATTACCGCCAAGCTGGTTTCGGGGAATCCATCGGAGGAAACGACGGAGGTCGGTCCGCTGGTGCGCCTCAGCGAGGCCGAGCGCGTGGACGCATGGGTACGCGAGGCCGTCGAATCCGGCGCCAAGCTGATTGCCGGGGGCGAGCGCCACGGCTCGGTCATCACTCCCGCCATTCTCACCGCGACGAAGCCAGGAATGAAAATTCGCGACGAAGAGGCCTTCGGCCCGGTGGTCCTGGTCGAGCCCTACGACGATTTCGAAGAGGCACTGGCGGAGGTGAACCACTCCAGATACGGATTGCAGGCCGGGCTCCTGACGCGCGATGCCGGCCGCATCCTGACGGCCTACCGGGAGCTGGAGGTGGGCGCGCTCATCGTGGGAGATACACCCTCCTGGCGTCTGGATCCGATGCCCTACGGCGGCGTAAAGGATTCAGGCCTGGGCCGCGAAGGCATCCGGTCATCGATCGAAGAGATGACCGAGCCACGGATGCTTGTGATGAGCGGTCTGAGCTAATGCGGCTTCCTTATTCCAGTTGTGTGCTTCGCTGGACTTCATGGCGCGGAAGCGCCGCCTGCCTCACCGCACGCGGTTGCTTCAGGCGGTTATCGAGTCGGCGCCAAGCTGCTTTTCTTCGCCAGCCAGGATGCGCGGAACCCGGGCAGGCTTGAGACACAGCACCAGCGTTGCCGCAATCATGCGCAGGTCGGTCCAAAAGGTTGCATGGCTCATGTAACGCACGTCGAGGCTTGTCTTGAGCGGCTTGATGCTCTGCGCATAGAAGAGGTCCCGCTGGCTGGGGTGGATGTGCATCAGGAGCTCTTCTTCGCGGCGAAAGACGATCGTAGCCGCACCGGTGACGCCGGGACGATAGGGCATGTTGACGATGCCCTCATACTGCGGCAACTTGGGCCGCGGCCCCACCAGGCTCATGTCTCCGCGCAGGATGTTATAGAGCTGCGGAAGCTCATCGATCTTGAGCCTGCGCATGCAGCGGCCAAGCGCGGTGATGCGCAGGTCTCCGTTGGCGGTGATCCCATTGGAGTCACCGGAGCCGGCCACCATGCTACGGAACTTGTAGATGCCGAACAGGCGTCCTCCGCGCCCAAGGCGATTCTGCACAAACAGGGCCGGCCCGGGGGAGGACAGACGTATGCAGAGTGCAATGAGCAGCATGGGAACAGCGAAAAGCGTAAGACAGAGGATCGCCGCCGAGACGTCGAAGAATCGCTTGGAAATGGAGAGGCTCCAGTTGCTCGCGGAGGGATTTTCAATCCGCGTGTAGGGTAGCGGCGCGGCTTGAGCAGGAGACGTCAGCGGCGGGAAATCGCGCAACGCCGGCGCAAGAGGGCCCGATTCCGGCCCGGGGATGGGAAGCTGCATAGGGTCTAACCTCGACAGCAGGAGTGATGGCGGAAGCTGCGGCAGAACCTGGCTGTGAATCGCAGAAGGGAGCCCGACGCGACGCGCAGATTCACGCGCGGAATCTGTGTGTGATTCCCTTGCGGCAGTTTCCATGCCCCCATCTTCGACCGGCTCTGCGAGGAAAACACAGGTCGAGACGAGAAACACCGCGGGGTTCGATCATGATTGGAACCATTCCTGTAAAGGAACTCGCGTGAACTTGTTCTAATGGCTCGAGAAGTACCGGAGCGGGCTGCCGGAGCAGGCCTACTTCAGGGCATTGAGGGCGAGTGAGTTGAGCGACAACTCCGACATCAACTGGCTCCAGACCATGATCTGGTTCAGGCCCGATGGACGGACATTCCTTTCCGGAACGATGACGGCGTCGCCGGGGTAAAGGCGCAGCTTGTTGAACTCGGAATCCCAAAGCGAAGTGCCGTTCTCGTGAGTGACCACCGAACCGTCGGCGCGCAGAATGAACATGCGCTTGCGGTCGGCATCGCGGTTGGGACCGCCGGCCAGATGAAGGTACGCGCCCACCCTGGCGTCCGGGCCGGCGAGAAATGCGTGAGGGTTGAAGACGGAGCCCACCACCTGAATGGTCTCGGGAACAAAGGGAACCACCAGCCTGTCGCCATCCTCCAGATGCATGTCGGGCAGCGCGCTCACGCCGCAGCTGGCAGGGCTCATTTTGAGCACCACACGACCGCTGGCGTGCGCCTGCCGGATGCGCGCGATCAATGCCTGGTTGAGAGACGCAATCTGTTCCCCGGCGATGGAGACCGATTGCTGTCCCGAGCCGCTCGCCGCGCTGACCAGGCCGAGGCTGTTGCGCTGCAGTTGATGCTCGAGCCGGTCTGCGTAGTCGTTCAACTGCTTCTGCTCGGCCTCCTGGGTGCTGGAGCGAGTGAAATTCGACCCATAGAGATAGGCGCGGCCGGTCAGCCCACCCGCGCGCTCGACCACGGAATGCAATGTTTCGCCGGGTGAAACGCTGTAGATGCCGGGGTGGACGAATTCGCCAGCCAACTCCACATAGACGGTCTGCTCCATGATGGGAGGCCGGATGGTCTGCTGCGCGAAGACGGTGACCACGTCGCCCGGCTGGAGGTCGAGATCCTGCGACATGTCATGATCGAGCACCAGCCTGCCGAGCTTGAAGGGAAGGAGCCGCGTGGTCATGGTGGCCGGGTCAAGCCGCTCGATGACCGCCTGGTTCCAGTTGGTCTGCGCGCCGGGCGAAGCCACGGCCGCCAGCTTGTCCCCCGAACTACCCTGGCCGGCGGGAGAAGCCAGTTCCGGCGCGGGCAGGCCAAGCCGGGTGCGCTGCCACCAGTAATCGCGCTTCAGCAGCGCGTCGCGCTCGGGAAGCAGATCGCTCAGGCGCATGCCCTGGCGCCACAGGAAGTGCCCGGGATTGGCCACCGCCCCGCGCAGAGTGACGACATCGCGATAGATGGAGACGATGGGATCGACGCGCAGCATATCGCCATCGGCCAGCAGCGTGCCGAGACCCGCGGCATCGGGAGAGATCTCAAAGGTGCGGCGGCGGGCGCGATCTTCGATTCGATCGAGAGACAGCCGCGAGCTGCTGGCGATGACCGTGGCGCCGCCCGCGGTTGCCAGCAGCTTCCCGATCGACTCTTCGCCGCGCAGCTCGTAGACGGCGGCCTGACGCACGCTGCCCAACAAGGCAACCTGCGCCCCCGTGACTGGAATGTAGATCACGTCGCCGGGCTGTAGCTGCACATCGCCGGACTTGTCGCCCTCGACCAGCAGCGCATAGAGATCGAAGTCCGTAACAATGGCGCCCGCGCGCTTCAACTGCACATGGCGCATGGAGCCGGAGGCCGAGGGACCGCCCACCGCAAACACCGCGTCCACAAGCGTACTGAGCGCGCTGACGGTGTACTCGCCCGGCTGGTGCGCCATGCCGGTGACGTAGATCTGGATGGTATGAATATCTCCCAGATCGACGCTGAGCTCGAAGTTGCGATAGACCCTCTCCATGGCGCCGCGCAGGTGATCGGGGATGGCGGAGAAGGGCAAGCCGGCCACATGCACCGCTCCGACCTTGGGAAGATAGATCTCTCCCTCGCGGCTGACGCGCAGATTGGCGCTGAAGTTGACCTGGCCCCAGATGCGGATGCGCAGTTCGTCGTCCGCGCCGATCACCATCGCGCCCGGCGCCGGGCCGTGGTCGATGGGGCCGAATGAGGCGGGCTGGCTGGTGAAAAACCTGGCGCCGTATATGGGCAGCATCTTGCCGGTGGTGGCGGCCACAAAGAGCTGAAACTCGTTGGGGGGCTCGGGTGGAATCGGGCGCGTCTCCGCCCCTCTGCGCCCCTTGTGCATTGCGCCTTCGGAATAGCTGGAGCCGCCGGTGAGGCTGCCGTTGGCCGAGGCTTCGGTCGACCGGTCCGCGTTCGGCGTCTCGTCCTGCGTACGCTCCTCAACGCTGAGCGTGGAAGGCGAATCGGCGGGCTGAGCGGAGTTGGGAAGCTGACCGGAGCAGCCGAGCGCGTCGGGATCGCTGCCATCCGGGCAGGACGATTGTCCATGCACCGCGGGCGCGGAAAAGGCGATGGCTGCGAGTGCGGCAAAACACAGGAACAGGGCGTGCCGATGGCGAGGGCGGGATGAAAGGTCTCTCATGTCTCCCCAATTGTTTCCTCAAGCCCTGTCTTTGCGCGGTCAAAATTCAAAGCGCGCGGATCGGTATCCCAAAATCGGACAGTCTCATGAGTCTCTTCCCATGTTTGGCCTTCGATGTTCGCTGGCGCGAATTCTCCCGCCGCATCCTCTTCACTCGCCGCTTACCTTGGAATGAGTTCCCGGGCTCATGGCTCGGAAAGTCAACGCCCATGCGGCCGGTCTTCGGGTGAAGAACGGGCGGCCGCGAAGCTCGGCGCATCGCGCAGCTCGACGCGCCTTCCTCTCAAAAGGAGACACAGAGTGGCAATCGCGGAATACGAACCAGGTCCACCCGCGCAGAACGGTGCCAGAGTGTCCCTGCTGGCCTGGGCGCGGGTGACGATGAAATGGAAGAAGCTGGTCTGCGGCACTGCTCTGGGAATTACCGTGCTCGGCTTCGCGGCTGCGATCCTGCTGCCCAACCGCTACACAGCCACGGTGGTGATCATGCCGCCGCAGAGCGGGGGAAGCACTTCGTCGTCCGCCGCGATGATGGCACAGATGGGCGCCATGGCTTCGATGGGCATCAGCGGCGGCAACGGCATCAAGAATCCCAACGACCTTCAGGTTGCGTTCCTGCGGAGCACGGCGGTGGAAAACGCCATGGTGGAGCGTTTTCACCTGCAGGCGGAATACCACCGCAGGTATCTTTCCTCGGCGCGCAAGCGCTGGGAACGCGCCACCGCGGTCGACAACGGGCTGAAAGATGGATTGATTCGCCTGTCGGTGACCGACGGGGATGCGCGGCGCGCTGCCGAACTGGCCAACAGCTGGGTGGAAGAGTACCGGCGCTTCACGGCCAGGCTGGCGGTCACCGAGGCGTCGCAGCGGAGACTGTTCTACGAGCGCCAGCTGAGCGGCGCGCACGAGGACCTGGAGCGCGCGGAAGAAGAGATGAAGCAGACCGAGCAGCGCACCGGCGTGATCGATATCGAGGGGCAGGACCGCACCCTGATTGCCACGGCCGCTGTATTGCGCGGCCAGCTCGCCGCCAAGCAGATCGAGATCAAGGCCATGCGCGAGTTTGCCGCGGACCAGAATCCGGATCTGGAACGGGCGGAGCAGCAACTGACGGGCCTGGAAGGGCAACTGGCGGCGATGGATGCGGCCAGCGACCGCAAGACGGGCGACATTGTCGCGCCCAAGGGCAAAGTGACAGAGGCCAGCCTGGACTACGCGCGCGGTCTTCGCGAGGTGAAGTATCGCGAGACGATCTACGAGCTGGTGATGCGCCAATACGAGGGGGCGCGCATGGACGAGGCGCGCCAGGGATCGATGGTACAGATCGTCGACCCGGCCCTGGTTCCGGACCGTCCCGCTACGCTTTACAGAATCTGGATCGCCCTCGGATCGCTTCTGGGCGCGCTGCCGCTGGCTTTGATCACGGCGCGCGTCGCTGAACTGGTGGCCGGCACACTGCGCCTCCGGCGCAGCTTCGGATCGTGGGCGGCAGTACTTGGCGACGGCAGCGGGCCAAATTCCATGGAGCAGACGGCGGCGACGCGATGAGAAAGCCCCGATCGCGTCAACGTTGAAGGCGGGCTCGAATTGAATTCGGGACAGAGGCGTCAGTGGATGTGCAGATTGAGGAATGACAGCGGAACCGGCCAACGCGCTGCAGCGCTTCGTAGAGAAGATGCACAGGTTCAGGCCGCGGCTGCTCGCTGGCGGAGCAGATTGGAGACGCTCGACCGCAGAGCCAGCAACGGTCTGACCGGCTTTTGTGCGAATGCCGTGCTGGTGACGGCGCTGCTGCCCTATGTCTCCATCGTCGTGCAGCCCAGCCTTGACGTTCAGCTGATGGCGCTGGCCACTTCCTCGGCGGCGCTGCTCGCGCTCTTCATTCTGACCCCACGACTGCTGACGGTGTGCCGCATGGACATCTACGTTCTCGGCATTGGGCTGGCCACGCTGCTTTATGTCGTTCCGGACATTGCGGCTATCGATCCGGAAGCTACGCTGCGCGGCTGCGCGCCGATCGTGCTGGCATTCCCGGTCTACTTCGCGGTGCGCAATCTGTACCGCTTCATGTCGCCGCGGGTGTTTGCCGGAACCGTATTCTTCTACGGCCTGGTGCTGCTGATTCAGCTTCGCGCCCCGGCCGTGTATACGGCACTGTTCCGCCACGTTTTATCGGACGTGCGGTGGACGCCGGAGACCGGCCGCGGACCCAATGTGCTCTGCCCCGAGCCTTCGATGATGGGCAACATGTGCGTGCTGTTCGCGGTGTCTCTCTACTTCTTTCACCGCGCGTACTGGCAGCGGCACAAGACCGCCGCGCGATCTGTGGTGGCTGCTTCGCTGCTGATGCTGTTGCTGACCAAGTCGGCGACCGGCGTGGTGCTGGCGCTGGCGGTTGCGCTTGCCGGGCTGCTCGCCTCGCGCAGGCCGGCGCGGACCAAGGCCGCCATTGTCGCGTCGCTGGCGGCCTCCGTGCTGACGCTGGGAGCGCTCTCGAGCGCATCGGAAGCCAGAGGCTCGCTGATTCTCGCGTCGATCGCCAGGAATCCTCTGCTGGTCCTTCAGGACTACTCCTTTGGGGAACGGTGTGTGGGATTGTTTGTCGGCCTTTACGCGCTTCCCGAAGCGCCGCTCGGAAGCGGCGACGTTCGCCTCAACGTGGGCCTGACCAACAAGGCGCTCAACGGGACTGCAGCCGCGTATCTATGGCCCGACGGGACATTCCGCAACTTTCTCGTGGATATCACCTCGGTGCACAGCAACAATCTCGGCCTGGGGAGTATGGTGCAGCGCATGGGCCTGGCAGGGCTTATCGTGGCTGCTGCGCTGGTTTTGTTTGTGCGCGGCTTTGCGGGCGCCTGGGCGGTGCGCATCTTCGTCATCGGCCTGTTTCTCAATGCATCGCTGTTCATGCCCACGCTGTGGTTTGTGCTGGGATGCAGCGCGGAACTGGAGAGGCTCAGGAACGCCGGATCAGCGGATGCGCGGCGACCGAACGTGGCCGCGGCGGTTGTGCTTGAGGCCCCTAAAAAGGATGCGGCCCGATGAAACCCGGAGAGAGATTTTCCGGGTGGCCAGCCCGAGCCTGGCGCCTGGCCGGCCTCGACCCGGCCATTGCGTTCACCCTGGCGGCGCGGCTGATGAGCATTGCCGGCAGCACCCTGACCGTGCTGCTGATTGTGCGCTTCCTCAGCCCCATCGAGCAGGGTTACTACTACACGCTGCTGAGCCTGATCTCGCTGCAGACGGTCTTCGAGCTTGGCTTCTCTTTTGTCATTCAGCAGCTGGCCGCGCACGAGTGCGTAGCTCTGCACTTCGACGCGCATGGCGGAGTGAGCGGCGACCCGGCGGCTCATGCGCGCCTGGCCTCGACGTTGCAATTGACTCTGCGCTGGTACACGCGGGCCGCGGTGGCCATGGGCCTGACGCTGGCCCCGCTGGGCATCGTCTTCTTTGCGCGCCATGCGGCGGCGGCGGGCGCCGGGGTGGCATGGAGAGGTCCGTGGCTGGCGGCGGTAGGCGCGTGCGTGGTGGGCCTGTGGTGCTCACCCTATTCTTCGTTTCTGGAAGGATGCGGGCAGGTGCGCGCGGTGGCCGCGATGCGCCTGGGCCAGGCGCTGGCCACATCGGCATTTGCCTGGACGCCCATGCTCGTGGGGCGCGGGCTCTATTCCCCGGCCATGGCCATTACGGGCTACACGGCGGCCGGAGCTGTTTTTCTTTTCCGGCGGCGCCGTCTGCTCCATGGGCTGCTGCGCCACACCGCATGCGGGGCTCCCATTGACTGGATCGGCGAGGTATGGCCCTTCCAGTGGCGGATTGCCGTGAGCTGGGCGTGCTCTTTCCTGACCGTGCAGATTTTTGTGCCCATCCTCTTCGCGCTGCGCGGGCCGGTGGAGGCGGGACAGATGGGCATGTCGCTCAGCATCACCGGCTACATGACCATCCTTGCGCTGGCCTGGACATCGACCAAGTCCACGCCCTTTGGGCGGATGATTGCGCGGCGCGAGTTCCATGCCCTCGACCGGCTGTTTCTGCGCACGCTGGGCCAGTCGCTGGCGGCCTTCGTGCTGATGGCGCTGGTAGCCTGCCCGGCGGCTTGGCTGTTGCCCGCGGCGGCTCCGCGGCTGGCCTCACGTATGGTTTCGCCCGGGCTGTTCGCCGTGCTGGTGCTGGGGGCCGGAGCCAACTGCGCGGTGCAGAGCCTGGCCACGCTGCTGCGCTCCTTCAAGAGCGAGCCGTTTCTTCCGCAGTCGCTGGTGGTGGCCGCGCTCACGCTGGCGCTGGCGGCGCTGACGGCGGGGCGATGGGGCAATCGAGGAGCGGCCCTCAGTTACCTGGTAGCCACTGCCCTGATCGGGCTGCCTTTTGCGGGATCGATCTTTCAACGCGCGCGGCGCGCCTACCTGGAGCTGGAACCGATGGCCGGATCGGGGGCCGATGCCGCATGAACGATGAAGCTTTATTGCCCTTCGAGATCGGCCGGTGCGGCGCAGCCTGCGCGCGGGGCAACGGCGAAAGGAGCAGAGCATGATTCTGTCAGGATGCCGCAGTGCCGTCGACACGCTGGCGCCGCGGCTGGGGCGTCTTTACCGCTTGTCGCGCGATGCGACCAGCCGGCGCCGGTCCATCGCAACCAGGTACGGCTTCACCTTGGCGGGCGATCCGGCGATGGCCAGAGAGGGGTGGGAGGCGGATGAGATCGCGGCGTTTCTCGGTCTGATCGAGACGCACGACGCGGTGATCGACGTGGGCGCGAATGTGGGCTTCTATGCGTGCCTTGCGGCGAGCCGGGGCAAGCACACGATTGCCGTTGAGCCCTCGGCAAGAAACCTGCGTTTTCTCTACAGAAATCTTTGCGAAAACAGCTTCCTGAACGTAGAAGTGTTCCCGCTCGGTCTGGCCGCCGCATGCGGCCTGAAGCGCCTCTACGGCTACGGAGGCATCGCGTCGTTTGTGCCGGGCTGGGCGCAGGCACGGGAGGCCCAATCGATGCTGACGCCGGTCAGCACCCTGGACACCATCGCCGCGGGCAGGTTCTCCGGGAGGAGGCTGCTGATCAAGATGGATGTCGAAGGCTTCGAGCTGGAGATTCTGGGCGGAGCTGACGCCATTTTGGGCCGGATTCCCAAACCGACCTGGCTAGTTGAAATTCTGCTGCGGGGGGCGATCGTTCCCGGCGGAGTTGGCCGTACCTTTGCAGCGACCTTTGCACTGTTCTTCCGGCATGGCTATCGGGCGAGGAGGCTCGATGCCGCGCGGACGGTGGTGGAACCGGCCGATATCGACCGCTGGGTCGCGAACGGAGAAGTGGACGGCGGGACGCATGATTTTCTGCTTTTCGCCGATTGAGATCTGTAAGTGGGCTCGAGCTCTGCCTGGCGGGCAGGGCCGCGGCCCCGCGGGGGGAAGGGATGGGAGACAGGGTTCCTGGCAGGGTTCTGATCACCGGGGGGCGGGAGCTGGGCGGGGTGAGCAGCTTCGCGGAAGGGTTGCGCGCCGGCTTCAGCGAGCTCGGAATCCCCGCGGAGATTGTTCTGCCGTCGCGCATGCTTTCCCGCTGGCGCGAGCTGCGCGACCCGCGGGTGCTGAAGATCCTGTCGACCACGGCGGTGTTTGCGGCCCCGTTTGCGCGCCGCTCGATTTGCATGGCGCACGGAGTGCCGCGCGCCGACGCGCAGGGTTTTCTGAAGACGATGGGAATTCTCAACTCCTACAAGCTTGCGAACCTGGCGCCGGGTGCGCAACTGGTCGCGGTTTCGCACTATGCGGCTGTGACTTTGCGCGCGCTGTTCAACATTCGAATCGATGCCGTGGTGCACAACCCGGTCAAGCCGCTCTATCTGGAACCGAACCTGGAGCCGGATCGCGAGCGCTGCTATATCACCTACGCCGGCCGGCTGGTCGCCGCCAAGAATCTGCATCGCATGATCCCTGCCATCCGCGACCTGCTGGACGAGACGCCGGGGCTGCGCGCCTGCGTGATTGGGGAGGGCCCGATGCGGCCCCTGCTGGAGGCGATGGTGGAGGGCGATGACCGGTTTGAATTCAAGGGCGCGCCCGCCGACGGCCAAGTACGCGCGTGGCTGCGCCGAACGCGGGTCTTCCTCTCCGGCAATGAAGTGGAGGGCTTCGGCATCACGTATCTCGAAGCCATGACGCAGGGATGCGTGGTGGTGATGCCGGCGTCGGGCGGGGGCCTGGAGATCGCACTGGACAAAGTCGGCAGTTCGGTGCAGCTTCTGCCGTTGTCGTGGGAGCGGAGCGAAGTGCTTGCCGCGTTGCGCCGGGCGCTCGGCGCAGCATGGACGCCGGTCAATACCGAATCCTATACGGCCAAGGCCGCTGCCTGCCGCTATCTGCGGGCAGACGCCCGGTTTTCGTCCCTGGGGCGCATGCGGCGGGGCCGCCAGCAACCCGTGGCTCAACCGCTTGCCGAGCCGGTGGGAGAAGCCGCGACACGGCTCTCAAGATCGGCCGCTGTTCCATCCGCATGAGGAAGGTTCGACGATGCCCACGGTTTCCATTGTCACCCCAGTTTATAACGCGGCCCGATGGCTCGAGGAGACTCTGGCCACAGTGCGTGCGCAGACGTTCACCGATTGGGAGCATATTCTGGTCGACGACAACTCGAACGATGGCTCGAGGGCCATCGTGGAGGCGGCCTCGACCGGGGATCCGCGCATTCGGCTGATTCGCGTCCCGGCACACGGCGGACCGGCGGCGGCGCGCAACCTGGCGATCAAGGCGGCGCGCGGGCGATTTATCGCCTTTCTCGACGCCGACGACCTGTGGCTTGCGGAGAAGCTGGCGCGCTCGGTGGAGTGGCTGACCGCGCACGAGTACGACTTCATTTATCACGACTACAGGCATATCTCCTGCGATGGCGCGCGCATGGGCGCATTGATCTCCGGCCCCGAGGAGCTGAACCTGCGCACGCTTCATACGCGGCGCGGCCACGGCGGGTGCCTGAGCGTAGTGATCGACCGCGAACGCGTCCCGGGCTTCCTTTTCCCCGAGAGATGCAAGTATCTTCACGAAGATTTTGTTGCCTGGCTGAGCCTTATTCAGCGCGGGTACACCGGGCATCGCCTGCCGGTCGATCTGGGCCGCTACCGGCTGTCGGCCGGGAGCCGCTCGGCCAACAAGCTGACCGCGGCGACGGAGACGTGGAAGATCTATCGCGAGGCGTCCATGCTGCCGCCGCTGCGCGCCGCGGGCTGGTGGATGCAGTACGCCTGGAACGGCTTCTGGCTGCATCGCTACGCGCGCCCGCGGCTTTCGGCACCCGGCGCGCCCTTGTCAAATCCGCGTCCGGCGGCCTTTGCGCCCAGCCCGGCAACGGAGAATCGGGCCGTGGGTTTGAGGGCTGGACAAGCCATCTGAGGGCAGGCCGGGCCAAGCGCGTTGGGCTTCTGCGACGGAAGGGCGCTTCAATCAACGGTTCAATTGTGCGAGGAAGAGGTCCAGGTCTTCGCGACTGACCATCTGCCCTTGCAGCATGCGCTCGATCACGTCATGCTCCAGCAACTCCGGCAGTGCGGCGCGAACGTCCTCGGGGGAATCCTCGCCAGGGAAACGGATGAGGAGCACGGGCCGGTCGTCGAATTTGCCTCCGCTGGCGCGCTCCTCTTCCACCGTCCAGCTTTCTGTCGGCTTCCAGATTGAAGTTCTCCAAGAGTGATCGGAGGAAACGATGACGGTGGTCTGGCCGGCCGATGGGGATGCGTCGATCTCACCGAGCAGTGTGCCGAGTGTCTCGTCGGCCAACACAAGGTTGTCAAGATAGTCGCCGCCGGAACGCAGCCTGCGCTGTTTGCGGTCGTAGATGCCGGGCGGATGGGGAACGGGAAGATGGAGAAAGACGAACCGCAGTTGGCTCGCGTCAATCAGGCCCTCTGTGCGCGCCATGATGTTGCGATAGGCCTGGATGTGCTCTTCCGCAGTTGTCTTTTGCCTGTGTGTCAGCGCGGCAACGAACTGGTCGGGCAAGGCAGCCGCGTTCTCAAGCGCCGATTTTTCTTCCGAGGCGCCGTACTCTTCCATGGGAACGAAGACGATGCCGGCGTCGCGGTAGCAGGCATTGAGCACGGGCGCCAGGGTCTGGCAGTAGGGGTTGTACCAGCCATCGACGCCGGTCTGCCAGCCGTTGCGCTGAGCCAGGCCAAACAGTGTTTCATCGGGATCGTAGGCGAGCCAGCGGCGTTCCTTGTCGTCCCAGTAGGAGAACTCCCCGCCGATGGTGCTGCGAAATTTCTCGATGCGGCGGCCCAGAAATAACGACGGGATAATGCGATCGGTGGCAAAGCCAACCGGTTTCAGGCGGCTGAAGGAGATGCTCTGCGCGCGCAGGCGATCGAAGTTGGGAAGCGCAACATCCCAGGCGCGATGCTCGAAGGTCTGGTCGTAGGAGAGTTCGTCGAAGAGAATCCACACGATGCGCCGGCTGGCACGCGCATGCGCTGGCTCAGGCGATGGGCTGGGGCCTGCGCTGGCGCGGGGCGGGCGGGCGAGCGCGAGATGCATGAGCTGGGGAACGATCCATAGCGTGGAAAAGGCGAGCGAGGCCAGGACGAGACGAATGGCGCGGAAGGCCGGTCGGCCGACGCGAGGAACGTACCAGCAGAGAGCGCCGATCAGCAGGGTGATGGGAAGCGAGCCCCGCTCCCACATGCGGTTCCAGAACACCAACGGAGATTGCAGGCGGAGGAGCAACTGGAGCGCGAAGGCGGCCATGCTCCACAGCATCAGGCCGGCGAAGAGGGCTTCGACGATCTTCCGCGCAGGGGCGCGCAGATGCGGAAGCAGGGTAAGAAAGGCGGTCATCAGAATGGAGGCGCCAAGAAGATCGAGCAAGACGCCACCGATCAGGTGTGTGACGGGCAGGCCATGGTGGAAGAGGTCGTGGTTTTGGGGGTGGAAGAAGGGCAGGTAATAAGGAAACAACACGAGCGCCGCGCCGACTCCTTCCAAGGCAGACCGCATTTTCATGAGATTCTCTCAAGCAGCCAGAGCGAGCGTCCGTTGCCAAGCAGGTTGCGCCTGCGGACCGCGAACTTCATTGCGAGTGTCCGGAGGAAAAACTCCTCGCTGAGGTGGGCGTAGAGCTGGTGACGCCCACGGCAAAGATCGTCAAACTGGAAATCCTCTTTGGGAATCCATTCCACGATTGCCCAGCGAGTGGATATTTCGGCCAGTTGTTCGAGGATTGCGGGAAGAGGAATCTGATCGGCGAGCAGGAGATGATGGAGGATTCCCAGCATCAGGACGCAATCGAATTGCCCTCTCGCTCGATCGAGCAGGGCCATGCTCTCGCTGTTTCGCCAACCTGCCGCGGGAGTTGGCCGGGCAAAGTCGGCGACCAGCGGGAGGATCGAAATGCCGGCATAGCGCGCGGCTTGCCAGTTCAAATCGGTCGCCTGCACGTCGCTATCCCAGGCCACGACCTCGGCGCCGCATTCGGCTGCCAGGCGCGAATAGACGCCCGTGTTCGCGCCTACGTCGAGAACGCGTGCGGGCCTTATTCCGGCAAGCGCGTTGCGCACGAACAACTGCTTGGCATCGTGATCGGCCGCAGGGTAGTGCGAGGCGGTCTGGGTGTAGTTGCTCCAGCGGGAGCTGCGCGCCGTGCGGTCCAGGCTGTGAAGCACTTTGCGCGCGGATCGCAGCAGACGGCGCAGCGAGAAGGAGGCGACATCCTCGGAGACTTCCGGCTGCCGGGCTGCGACGCGCGAGCTTTTCTCCAGCAGAAGCGGGAGCGTGACAAGGGAGCGAAGCGGGCGGCGCCAGGAGCGGAGCAAGGGCAGGAAGGGCGCCAGGTCGGCCGGCTCGTATCCGTCGCGCCGTTGAAGCGTTGCCGAGAGCGGCCAGCCGCAATGAACGTAGGCGCAGAGGGGCAGCAGAAAGGTGCGCACGAATTGACCGTAGGCAATCCAGAGAGGGCTGCGCGGATTCCTGCGCTCGAAAGAGAGCACATCGACAAAGATGGGGCGCGACCCGGAGAGGAGGATGTTGAGCGGTGTGGCGTCCTTGAGGATGAACCCACACTCCAGCGCCTCTTCGCAGAGATCGAGTGTCAGCGATGCAGCATCGATCCACTGGCCGGGCGACCACTCCCAGGGATAGGCGGGAAAGAAGACGGGCTCGTGCTCAAGCAGCACCGGCTGAGCGGGCGCGGAAGAGAGAATCGTGGTGACCGCCATGCGCCGCTGTTCCATCCAGCGCTTCGCCAGGGGAGAGCGAAGCCAGTCCAGGGCCGGCGGCGCCTGTTGCGGGTAGACCTCGCGAAGGATGCGGCCTCCATCGCCGTAGAGCCTGCCCGCCGGGTCACGGAAAGTGCTCTCTGGACTCAACGAACACGCACTCATACCTTGACGGCTTTCTCCCGTTTTGACGCGGAGCGCAAGGTCAAGTTGCGAAAAAACGCATTCAGGCGCCTGCGCAGCATGAAGATCATGCCGGCGAAGGTGGTGGTGATGATTTGCAGAGCGAAGATTCCGGAGCCTGGGTCAACGTATGCGCGAGCGGGCCGGGCAACTGCGGAAAGTGCAACGAGGATCAGAACTGCAGTCAAGAAGTGATTCAATCCCGCGCCAATCCATCGCATGGGCTTCGTCTCCGATGCTTGATCTCTCAACTCCCTTATCGTAGGTCAGCGAGATTTCACTGCAACGAGATCGCGCTCAAATTCCGGGTGCCGTTTTTCTAAAATGGGAAGATTCTGAAAGGGCAAATGTTCTGCATATCGTTTGGGGAATTTATTGACTTTGCGGCTCATGGAAACAACTCGGCGTGCTTCCACGGCGCGCCGCGGTAGTACAGTTGCGCCCGGCGCCGGGTGGGAGAGGTGCAAGATTGACCGAGGTTCAGCCTTGGCGTCTTCCGATGATCGCGAATCGAATGGCCGCCAGGTCCGCTCTCGTCAATGGCCGGGCGCGATGGTTGAAGCGGTCACCTCGAAATGGACTTCCCGATCCGCCAGCGAGCTGCCTCCGATCCACACGGTATATTGGGTCGGCTCGATGACAGGAGAATCTGCGACGTTGTAGAAGGAAAGCTCGCTGAAGCCCAGCGGGAAGCTGACCTGCCGGGATTCGCCTGGAGCCAGCGTTACGCGCTGAAAGCCTTTCAGGCTGCGTACAGGCTGTTCAACGCTTGCGCCCAGGTTGCGGACGTAACACTGGACCACCTCGGTGGCGGAGCGGCTCCCGGTGTTGGTCACGGTTGCCGTCGCTTCCTCCAGCGGGGTGTTGCGGCCGGCGAGGGCCTGCGCCAGCTGGAGGCTGGCCTTCGACACTTTGACATCCTTGTAGGCGAAGCTGGAGTACGAAAGGCCATAGCCAAAGGGGAAAAGCGCGCTGTTGGGCGCATCGAGGTAGCGCGAACGGAAGCGATCTTCACCTTCCGGTGGTTTGGAGAGGTCGATGCCGGTGGCGGGGCGTCCGGTGGGGAACTGGTTGTAGTAAAGAGGCTCCTGGCCCACGGCGCGGGGGAAGCTCATGGGCAGCTTGCCGCTGGGCGCGACGTCTCCGTAGAGAATGCCGGCGAAGGCGTTGCCGGCCTCGGTGCCCGGGAACCACGCCTCGAGGATGGCAGAGACATGTTGAGCCGCCCAGTCGAGGACCAGCGGGCGGCCGGAGAAGACGAGCAACACGACCGGCTTGCCGGCTGCGGTTACTGCTTCAAGAAGCTGCTGCTGGTTGCCGGGCAGATCGAGGTGCGCGCGCGAGCCTCCTTCGCCGCTCATGCCGCCCGATTCGCCCAGCGCGAGGATGACCACATCGGCATCGATCGCGGCCTTCACAGCTTCATCGAAACCGGCCGTAGAGGTGTCTTCGAACCCGGTTCCCTTTGCGTAGAGAACGGCGCCACCGGTCTTGCGGGCGTGCTCGTCCAATGCTTGTTTCAACGTAATGATGTCGGGATCGCGGCCGGCGCCGCCCCATGCGCCTACCATCTCCGCGGCATCGTCGGCGAGCGGTCCGATGAGAGCCACCTTTTTCCGCTCGGGCGAGAGCGGCAGCAGCGGCGCCCCGTCCGCGAGTTTCTCGTTCTTGAGCAGGACGAACGACTCTTCCGCGGCCTGGCGGACCAGCGGACGGTGCGCGGCAACGGCGGCCGTGACCTCTGTTCCCTCGGCATAAGGATGCTCGAAGAGGCCGGTAGCGAACTTGACGCGGAGCACGCGGCGGACGGCCTCGTCGACCACCGCCATGGGAACCTTGCCGGAGCGGATCAATTCTGGCAACTGCGTGTCGTAGAAGTGCGACATCATGTCCACTTCCACGCCGGCGGTGATGGCCTTACGCGTGGCCGTGGCGGGATCGAGCGCGATGCCGTGATTGATCAACTCCATCACGGCGGTGTAGTCGCTGACGACGAAGCCGTTGAAGCCCCACTCGCCGCGCAGCACCTGCGACAGAAGGAATGGATTCGCGCTTGCCGGCACGCCATTGAGGGAGTTGAAGGCGCTCATCATGGTGGCCGCGCCGGCCTCGACTGCAGCATGGTAGGGAGGCAGATAGACCTGGCGGAGCGTGATCTCCGACATGTCGGTGGTGTTGTACTCGCGGCCGGCCTCAGCGGCGCCGTAAGCGGCAAAGTGTTTTACCGAAGCAGCTACGCGGCCGGGCTTGGAGAGATCATCCCCCTGGTAGCCGCGGATGTAGGCACGGGCCATGGCCGCGCCCAGGTAGGGGTCTTCGCCTGCGCCCTCCGCGGTGCGGCCCCAGCGCGGGTCGCGGCTGATGTCTACCATGGGTGAGTAAAACCAGCGGACGCCCGCGGTGGTGGCCTCCTCCGCAGACATGCGGGAGAGGCTCGAGACGAGCTCCGCATCGAAGCTGGCGGCCAGGCCCAGCGGTATGGGGTAGACGGTGCGAAAGCCGTGAATGACATCCGCGCCGAAGAGCAGCGGAATGTGCAGGCGGCTCTTTTCCACGGCCAGATGCTGGTAGGTATTGGTGCGCTCGGCGCCGACGGTGTTGAGCATGGAACCAACGCGGCCGGTGGCAGCCAGTTGCATGACATCGAGGTGATTGGCAGTTACAGGGTTGATGGCGACAATCACGCCTGCCTTGTCCGGAGCCGGTGGTGCGCCGGCGGCCTGCACAGCGGGGGAGTCGCCGGTATCGTTGTATTGAACCAGCTGTCCGATCTTCTCTTCCAGCGTCATGCGGCGGAGCAGACTGTCAACACGACCTTCGATTTTGGGATCGGCCAACTGCGCGTTGGATGGATGCCGGTTCTGGGCGGCCGGCCGCGGAGCAGTTGCCTGGGCATCCGCAGGTCGCACAAAGGCGGCGACGGCAATGCCGAGGGCACAACAGGCGAGGAAGCAGCGAAGGCGAGGGTTCGTCCACAGAGCGGGAGGGCGCTTGTTCATGAGGTTGTCAGCCTTCGATGGCGTCAATTGAGGTTTCCTCCAGGGCATGGTCATTGCAGCGCGTGGCGATTGCCAGCGGATGGAGATGCCGGAAAATGCAGATAGCAAAGGAGCGGCACGGTCGGATATAGTAACCCCGGTGGCTTGCGAGAAGGATTTTCAGGCCAGTGCGCAATCGTTTGCGCTACCGAGAATCTTGTATCACTTGCAAATCCAATGAGTCAAATGGACGAATTGCGCGCGGGGTTCATGGTCACCGGAAAACGGCTAGAGCCGACTGGGAACTCCCATGAAGAGAGGCGGAGCCACCACTGCGCCTGAAGCAAACGCGGCTTAGAGGCAATTCATGAATTCAAGCGGCATTTCCGCCCGCTCGGTCGCGGGCAAGGGGGAGCAAGGGACAATGAACTGGAAATCCAATTCGCGCACGCAGCGCAGCTTTTGCAATTTGCATCATTTCGTTCTCGCGGCAGTTCTATGCCTGCTCCCGTCGATGGCGCATGCAGGCTCCGACTACTATCGACACGTCATCTTCGATAACAGCCTGACTTCGGACACCTATTTCTACAGCCGTGGCCACGCATCGGGAAAGAGCTGTGTCGAAGAGCAGCACGGCCGTTTGCCGGTAGAGACGAAGACTTTTCTCACCCCGCCCAATGCCATTCGCCTGCAGTGGCAGTCCGCGCCGGAAGGCGGATGGGAGGCGCAGATTGCGGCCCCGGATGTGCGCAATCGCCTGCCCGGGCTGGACGGCGGCAACCTGTTTTTCTGGGTATTCTCCGCGCAGCCGATCGCCGCCGCGGATCTGCCCAGGGTCGTGCTCTCCAACTCCATCGAGAGCCTGCAGGTGGCGGAGTTTCCCGCCAGCTTCACCAAGCCTCTCGCACTGGGCAAATACACCGGCGACGTGCCCGCCGGGCGGTGGGTGAAGGTGCGCATCCCGCTCGCCGATTGCCGCACCGCGTCCATCTACCCATTCAAGCCGGAGTACCTGCGCAGCATCACCTTCCACCAGGGCCGCGCCGACGACGTGCGTCACACGCTGATTGTGGATGAGATTCGCGTCGACGACGATCACGCCGGCGCGGCTTCTCTGCCCGCGCCCACCCATGTCCGCGCCACCGGCTATGACCGTCACGTGGAGATCGAGTGGGACGCGGTTGAGCCGCCGGCGCTGGCGCGTTACGTCGTCTACCGCTCGCTCGACGGCAGCAACTTTGCTCCGGTCGGCATGCAGCTTCCCGGCATTCATCGCTACGAGGATTTTCTGGGCAACGCAAACGTGCGCGCGGAATACAAAGTTGTTGCGGCTGACTGGCAATATCGGCAATCGGCGTTCTCTAGCGTTGCCAGCGCCTCCACGCGCGAGCTGAGCGATGACGAGCTGCTCACCATGCTGCAACAGGCCTGCTTCCACTACTACTGGGAAGGCGCCGATCCCCACTCCGGCATGACGCGCGAGAACATTCCCGGCGACGATCGCATTGTGGCCACCGGCGCCAGCGGATTTGGCATCATGACGCTCCTGGTCGGCGTCGACCGCGGTTTCATTACGCGCGAACAGGGCGTAGAACGCCTGACAAAGATCGTTGATTTCCTCACGCGTGCGCAGCGCTACCACGGCGCCTGGTCACACTACATGAACGGCAACACCGGCCGAACCATGCCCGTCTTCGGCATGGCCGACAACGGTGGCGACCTGGTGGAGACCTCTTTCCTGATGCAAGGGCTGCTTGCGGCGCGCCAGTATTTCCACGCGCCCAACGCAAGAGAACAGGCTCTCTACGGCGCAATCACGAAACTCTGGGAAACGGTGGAATGGGACTGGTACCGCGAGACACCAACCAGCGACTTTCTCTACTGGCATTGGTCGCCTGAGTGGGCATTCCAGATTCATCATCCGCTGATCGGATTCAACGAGGTGATGATCACCTATCTCCTGGGCATCGCTTCGCCCACACATTCCGTGCCGGCAAGCCTCTACTACTCCGGATGGGCCGGCGAATCGCAGTTGAACCTCAGCTATCGCGAGGGATGGTCGGGAACTACCGATGGCAACCACTACGGGAACGGAAACACCTACTACGGCATCAAGCTCGATGTGGGCGTTGGCCGCGGCGGCCCGCTCTTCTTCACCCATTACTCCTTCATGGGAATGGATCCGCACAGCCTTCACGACCGCTTCACCAGCTCCTATTTTGAAAACAACCGCAACATCGCGCTCATTGACCGCGCCTATTCGATTGCCAACCCGAAACATTTCGCGGGTTACGGCCCCGACGCCTGGGGACTCACAGCCAGCGACGGCCCCGACGGCTATGTGGCCCATGCTCCGGACGAAGCAGACGATCGAGGAACCCTGACACCGACGGGCGCGCTGGCTTCGTTTCCCTACACACCTGAAGCTTCGATGGCGGCATTCAAGCATTACTACCGCGATCTCGGCGGCCAGATGTGGGATATCTACGGCCCGCGCGATGCTTTCAATCCCGGCGAAAATTGGATATCGCCGATTTATATGGGTCTGAATCAGGCGCCGATCGTGGTCATGATCGAGAACTACCGGACCGGACTGGTGTGGAAGAACTTCATGGCCAACCCGGAGGTCGGAGAGATGCTGAGGAAACTCGACGAAGCAACGGCGAAGTGAGACTTGCTGAAGAAGAAGTCTTGACAGCGGATGGATTGAGGGGTAAACATTGCCATGCGCAATCGATTGCGCCCGTACGAGCCAAGACTTCGCGGCTCACGTCCTTTAATTGGTCACAGCCCGTTCCATCGCCACTCCTCCCCGGTGCCTCGATCATGAAGACAATTCGAACTGTAACCGTTGTCATTTTCCTGGCGGTGGCCACCATCGGCTGCCCTGCGTGGGGCCAGGCGGCCGCGACGGCCATCTCCATCGATCGAAACGCGCCGGCCAGACCTTTTCCGCATTTCTGGGAGCAGATGTTCGGCTCCGGGCGCGCCGCGCTGGCCCTGCGCGACAACTATCGCAAAGACCTCAAAGAAGTGCATGACCAGGTGGGCGCGCGCTACGTTCGCTTCCACGCCATCTTCCACGATGAGCTGGGCGTCTACGATGAGGACGAAAAGGGCAATCCGATTTTCAACTTCTCCTATGTAGACCAGATCTATGACGGCCTGCTGGCCGAGGGGGTGCGGCCGTTTGTCGAGATCAGTTTCATGCCGCGCAAGCTGGCGGCGCGGGAGGCCATTCATCCCTTCTGGTACAAGCAGAATGTGGCTCCGCCGAAGGACTACGCCAGGTGGGACCTGCTTATCCACGCATTTGCTCAGCACCTTGTGGAGCGCTACGGGATTGACGAAGTGGCGCAGTGGTACTTCGAGGTGTGGAACGAGCCGAACATCGATTTCTGGGCCGGCGAGCCGAAGCAGGCCACTTACTTCGAGTTATACGATCACACGGCGCGCGCGCTGAAGGCAGTTAGCCCCCGGTTACGCGTTGGCGGGCCGGCTACCTCGGCTGCTCATTGGGTTCCGGAATTTATCAGTCATGCACGCCAGGAGCATGTGCCGGTGGATTTTGTTTCAACGCATGGTTATGCGGATGACTCCGTCGCGGACATGTTCGGGACAAAGGAAGAAATCCCCATGCGGGATCGCGTCTGCCGAGCAATCGAGAAGGTGCATGATGAGATTCATGCATCGCCTCTGCCGTCGCTGCCGCTGTTCTGGACGGAGTGGAATGTTCCTTCCTACGACGACTTGAATGCACGCGACCACTGGTATGTGGGACCGGCGCTGGCCCGAGACATCAGCCAGTGCGACGGTTCGGTCGATCTGATGTCGTGGTGGACCTTCGACGATGTTTTTGAAGAAAACGGCGTCACTCGCGAACCTTTTGACGGTGGATTCGGCTTGATTGCGGCAGGAAGAATCAAGAAACCGAGTTTCTACGATTTTGCCCTCCTGCATCAACTGGGCGAGGAGCGGCTGGCTAACTCCGCCGACAACCTTCTGGTTACGCGGCGCAAGGACGGCACGCTGGTGGTGGCTGCTTGGAATCTTGTCGACATGGACCAGCTTGCGCACGGAACTCCAATAAACATGCTGCTCGCATTCAAGGGCGTCGCGCCGGAGGCCAGCGTCGCAATCGAGCGCGTGGATGAGGCGCACGGAAATCCCATGCCCACGTACCGGGCCATGGGCGGCCCGCGTTATCCTACCGAGGCGCAAATTGAAGCTCTCAACAGGGCGTCGGCCTTGCCTGCGCCGCAGCGGCAAAAGCTGAACAAAGGTGTGCTGGAGCTGACAATACCGGTCAACGGGTTGGCCGTGATCGAGATTCTTGACAAGTGAAGGGGATTGTGGAGATGGGTGCTATGAATGCATCGATGATGAATCGCCGGCGAATGCTGAGAGCCATGGCAGCCGCGGCCGGATGTGCGGCCGTACCCTGGGGCACGGCCGTCGCGAACGAACCGTGGACAGCCACTAAGGACGACGAGGCTTTTCTCGACGATCTGGAGCGGCAGGGTTGCCTCTTTTTCTGGGAGCAGGGCAGCCTGAATACCGGGCAAGTTCTTGACCGGGCTCGGAACGATCTGAATGGGTTGCACGACCCGCGCCGGATGGCCAGTATCGCGGCGACGGGTTTCGGCTTAACCGCACTGTGCATCGCCGACCGCCGCGGCTACCTGCCGCATGCGCAGGTTGTGGAGCGGGTCAGGACAACGCTGCACTGGCACCTGAACAGCTTTCCCGAAGTGCACGGGTTTTTCTATCACTTCAGCGATATCGAAACCGGTCAGCGCGTCACCGGCGTGGAGCTTTCGTCGATCGATACATCGCTGTTGCTGTGTGGCGTTCTCACGGCGAAAGCGTATTTCGACGATGCGCAGATTCAATCGCTGGCGCAGCAGATCTATGAGCGGGTGGATTGGCCCTGGATGCTGAACGGCGGAAAGACCTTCTCGATGGGCTGGCATCCTGACAAGGGTTTTCTGAGCTCGCGCTGGAAGACCTACTGCGAGCTGATGATGATTTACCTGCTGGCGATCGGTTCTCCTACGCATCCTGTCGCGGGTGACTATTGGAACAGCTTTACGCGTCCTGTCATTCACTACAAGGGCTATAGCTACATCAGCGGGAACGACCCGATCTTCACGCATCAGTATTCGCAGGCATGGTATGACTTTCGCGGCAAGCGCGACGCATATGCGGATTACTTCGAGAATTCGGAGACCGCCACGCGCGCGCACAAGGCGTTTTGTCTTTCTTATCCGAAGTGGTACAGCGAGGACTATTGGGGCATCACTGCCTCGGATTACGCGGGGGGATATACGGCATGGGGAGGGCCGCCTGCGCAGGGGCCGCTGGACGGCAGCGTTGTGCCATCGGCGGCCGCGGGCTCGCTGGCCTTTCTTCCGGCAGAGTGTCTTGCCGTGCTGCGCGCCATGCGCTCGAAATGGGGAAAGCAGGCGTGGGGGCGTTATGGTTTTGCGGATGCGTTCCACCCCGCGGCCAACTGGTACGACCCAGACGTGCTGGGAATCGATCAGGGAATCTCCGTGCTGATGGCTGAAAACCTGCGCAGCGAGCTGGTGTGGAGCACATTCATGCGCAACTCTGAGAGTGTGAGCGCGATGCAGCGGGCTGGATTTCACGGAAAGGGCCTTTGATTATGAACTGCATTGTGGATCGATCCGTGGCTCCGAAACACCCCTTCAATCGAGTAGCAAGCGATGGTGCGCGGTATGATGGGAGAAACCCTGTGTGACCAAGGCGCCGCTCAAACCGATCACTCTGAAAGAGCTTGCGGCCGTTCTCGAGCTCTCTCAGTCCACGGTCTCCCGCATCGTCAACGGTGCGGGGGCCGCGCATCGCATTGCGCAGGATACGCAGGAGCGCGTTCTGCATGCGGCAGCGCTCTACGGCTACTCGGCCAACACAGTGGCCAGGAGCCTGCGGCAGAAGCGGACGTTCACCATCGGCGTGATCGTTCCTGAGATCAGCGAAGGCTACTCCACAGCGGTTCTGAGCGGCATTGAGGATGAGCTGCTGAAGGATGGCTACTTCTATTTTGTGGTGAGCCATCGCCATCGCCAGGAGCTGCTGGAAGGCTATCCGCGCATGATGTTGTCGCGATCCGTCGAGGGCATTATCGCCATCGATACGCCCATCGAGGAGGAGCTGCCCGTCCCGCTGGTTGCGGTTTCCGGACACAACAGGCGCGCGGGTGTTATCAACATCGAACTGCACCACGAACAAGCGGCACACCTGGCGCTGGAGCATTTGCAGAGCCTGGGGCACAAGCGCATCGCCTTCATCAAGGGACAGGCCTTCAGCTCAGACACCAGCCAGCGCTGGCAGGCAATTGTGGATGTGGCGAAGAGCCTGAACATCGAGGTGGATCCGCATCTGGTAGTACAGCTTGAAGGACCCGAGCCTGGACCGGGGCCTGGCTTCGAAGTCACGCGTGCATTGCTTCAGACCAAGCGGCCTTTCACCGCGATCTTTGCGTTTAACGACGTAACGGCCATCGGAGCGGTTCTTGCACTGCGCGAGGCGGGGCTGCGCGTTCCAAGGGACGTCTCGGTACTTGGCTTCGACGACGTGCTGATTGCCGCAACCAATAACCCGCCGCTTACCACCATCCATCAACCATTGCGCGCGATGGGGCAGGCTGCTGCAACTACGCTGCTGGGGCTGATTCGCGATGAGATTCCCCATCCACACCCGCCGGTGATTACGGTCTTTCCCAGGCTGGTCGTTCGCAAGTCCACCGGGCATGTGTCCACACGGACATCGGCGCCTGCAGCGGATGCGGATGACTAGGGCTGGATTTTCGGCGAAATGCCGGCCTCCGTCGATCGACGGCTCTCTCAAGCCCTTTGCCCCTATTTGGCCGGTTCTTCGATCTGTAGGATGCGATCAACGGGCTGATCGCGGAGTACCTGGCGGATGCCGCTGGGCCAGCGAATTTCGATTTCCTTGATGATGTTGTTTTTGCCCAGGCCGAAATGCACGCGAGGATCGCTGGATGAAGCGTAGCCCACCGCGGTGGTCACTTCATTCCATTGCACAGACCCGTCGCCCGCGGTGAGCTTTACCTGGGCGCCAATGGCCATGCGGTTGCTCTTTGTTCCCACCAGCCTGAGAAGAATCCAGTGATTCCCTGTCTCCGAGATGTTGTGGAAGAGCTCGGCAGGGCCGTTTAAAACGGAAACAACCATGTCGATGCGGCCATCGTTGTCCAGGTCGCCGAAGGCGACCCCGCGATGAGCCGCCTCCTTTTGAAAGTCGGGCCCGGCCGTGGCACTCACATTCTGAAACTTCCCCTGGCCCAGATTCCTGAAGATGGTGTTGGGTTCCGGGTAGTGGCGTGCAGGATTGACTGCGCCGATATTGTCCATCACGTTGGCGCGAGCAACGAAGAGGTCCTTCCAGCCGTCGTTGTCGAAGTCGGCCATGCCGTTTCCCCAGCCGGACATATCGGTCGTTGTGGCCAGGCCGTTGGCCACCGTCTTGTCGACAAAGTCACCCTTGCCGGTATTGATGTCGAGGGGAAAGCCCTCGCGTTCCGTCGCGGTATACCAGATGTCGGGCAGCCCGTCGTTATTGATGTCGCGAAAGTCGGCCCCATGCTGGAGAGAGCGACGCCGTCTGCCGAGTAGGCGACGCCGGCCTGCGCGCCAACCTCTTCGAACCGCTTGCCGTGAAGGTTGTGAAAGAGGAAATTCGGGGTGGTGTCGTTGGCCACAAAGGCATCCAGGTATCCGTCGCCATCGTAGTCCGCGAAGGTTACGCTCATGCCCTTGCCCGCGTATTGCGCGATCCCCGATTCCACGGAAACATCGGTAAATGTTCCATCGCCGTTGTTGCGGTAGAGAGTATTGTGCAGGGGCTTGTAGAGATTGGGATGGCAAAAGCCGCGCACCCCCTCCTTCAGCATGCACGCGGGATCCTTATTCGGTTCCCAGTCGCAGTAGTTCACCACGAAAAGATCAAGGTAGCCGTCGTTGTTATAGTCAAACCATCCGGCGCCCACCGACCACATCTTCTTGCCGTTCAGTCTGGCTCCCGACAATCCCGCCTTGGCTGTCACGTCAGCGAAGGTTCCATCGCCATTGTTGTGGAAAAGCTGATTGCCGGTGACATTGGCGAGGAAGATATCGGGCCATCCGTCATTGTCGTAGTCGCCGACGGCCACGCCGCTGCCATAGCCCGCTCCTGCGAGGCCGGCCTTCACCGTGACATCGGTAAAGGTGCCGTCGCGATTGTTGTGGAGGAGGCGATTCCAATAGACGGGCGAATCCTTGATGAGCGACGGGATGGATGCGCCGCCGACCAGATAAACGTCAAGGTAGCCGTCGCCGTCGTAGTCGAGCAGCGCCACCCCGGCCACCATGGTTTGCGGCTGATTCTTGTTTTCCGTGCTTGCCGTCGCAGTTACATAGTTCAGTCCCGACTTTGCGGCGATCTCTTCAAATCGAATGGGGTCTGGAGCCGTTGCGTCCCGCGGCTCCGGCGGCGAAGCGGCTTGACCGTTTGCGAACGCCGCAAGGATTGCGATGAGGATGAGGGTCCCCAATGATGGCTTCGATACGGCAGGAAACCGCCGCGTGCATGGGATGAATTGCACGGTGACTCCTGTTGTCCCGATTACATTTGAAGATGCTGCGCGCATTTTAGGCCAGGGCCATCGAGCGTCCAATGCAGAACCTGTGGCGCCTGCATGGTGTTCGAAGTGTAAATCGCCCGGCGGCAATCGCGTCTCCGTGCCTCAGTTCTTCGGGCCTTGCTCTGCCGCGTCGGTCACGCTGATGGGTGCGTCCGGAGATTCGCCTGCGTTTGCGCCCGCGCCTTGTTCCTGCTGCGCGGATTTACGGGAGAGGCGGGCAACTTCGGCGCGGGCTTTGGCTGCGTCCTCAGCGCGGCCTGCGCGGGCGTAGGCGGCCGCGAGGGACCAGTAGATCCTCGTGTCTTGCGGAAATGCCTTATGCGCGGTCTCGAGTTCAGGAATTGCCTTCTCGTCGGCGCCCGTACTTTCCAGAAGGAGTCCCAGCAGGTAGTGCGCGAAGGGCAACTGCGGCGCCAGAGCAACCGCCTGCTCGGCATAGGTCAGTCCCGCGGCGGAGTCGACTTTGTATTCCGAAGCCGCGATCTGCAGCATGGGCAGGACGCGGTCGTGTCCCCCGTCGATCTCGCTCTTGAACTCGGCGACCGCTCCGGGAATGTCGTTGGCGTCAAGCAACACTCTGCCGAAGGCATAATGCACATAGGGAAAGTGCGGATATGCGCCGGTGACCAAAGTGAACTGCCGGCGAGCGGAATCAAAGTCCTTTTGCGCAGCCAGGCAGGCGGCGCGGCCCACCTGTTCCGCAACCTCCGCGGCCTCGCTTCCGGGCGCGGGAAACTGCCTGTCGCGCATGCGCAGAACCGCCATGCCAAAGCCGCGCGCAACGTCACTATTTCCCGCGCTGCCCAGGCACAGCGAGGCGAAGGGCTTCTCGGCGGCCACGAACCGGCCCGCGCGCTGCAACAAGACGCCCTCGTGGTAAAACACCACGGTGCGCAACTGCGGGTCCAGATCAACTCCCAGATCCTTGCCGGCTTCGATGTCCCGCAGAGCAGCCCGGTCGTCGCCGAGCTCGAACTCGCACAGACCGAGCAGAACATGCGCCGTGCCATGCTTCGGATCGAGGCCGACGACGCGCTGGAAGGCCAGCTCGGCCTCCGCATAGCTTTCCTGATCGTAGTAGGCAGTGCCGAGCGACCACCAGCCCTCGACCCAGCGCGGATCGAGGGCCAGCGCCTTACGAAACAGCGGAATCGCCTCTTGCAGATTGTCGGCGTCCAGAGCCTCCATGGCGCGTTTGGAGAGCGATTGGAATTGGGCGGAAGGCGGTGCACTGGCGCCTGCTGGACTGGCTTCGCTTTGCACCGCTTGTGGCCAGGCGATCGCAGAAGTGGTGCACAACAGAACAATTGCGGCGAGTACAGCAACGACGAACCTGGCGGCAGGCACGCAGGCGCGAATTTTCGGGAATGCCGCCATGAGGGTCGTGAGAGAACTTTTCTGCTCCGATGGGAGCAAACCCATCATAAAAGAAATTCAGCCTGCGATGTGCTGATCGTGCTGGCCATCGCCGGCTGCAAGAAGGTCAGAACTTCAGGAGGCCCTGCGCCCAGGAGAAAACCCTGAGCGCAGGAAGGTTGATCGACAGTTAGAACTTGAAGTGAGCCTCGACCTCGATGGTGCGCGACCCGAGCACGCCATTGGCGCGACCGAAGCCCGCGTCCGGGATGTTGGTGTCGATGTTCGTGAGGTTCAGCTTGTTGAACAGGTTGTAGGCATTGCCGCGCAACTCGAGCCTTCCGCCTTCTCCCAGCACCTTCATTGTGGGAAGCCCGAAGGCCTTGGTAAGTGCCAGATCGAGATCCGAGTACTGCGGCCCGAAGAACGCATTGCGGCCAATCCCCGGGGTCCCGGGAAGCGGTCCCGGGGTTGGAGCAGTTGTCCCCGTAAATTGCACGCTTTGGCTGACGACAGCTGGAGCGGTGAAGTACGCAAGTCCGCCTTTGCCGAAGTTAGACCCGGGCATGTTGGGAGCGCTCTTGAAGGCGCTGTTCTTCTGGCTCCGGGTCGCCTGCCCTGTATAGGTAGCAGGACGCAGGCTGCAATCTCCGCTGTTGACGTAGAAGGCGTTGCAGCCCAGGCCGCCAAAGGTGGGGTTGAAGGGAAAACCGGAGTGATAGTTGAAGATGGGGCTCAAGGTCCAGCCGCCCGCCAGTTTCTCTGCCCGTGAATTGCTGTGGAACAGAATCGGCGTCCACATGCCGAAAAGCTTGATCATGTTGCGCGACTCGAAGTCCGCGGGGCCCCAGGCGTAGCCAGGCAGGAACTGGTAATCGGGCTCCGCATAGGGCTGCGATCCCGTATCCATCGAGTGTCCCCAACGGTACTGCGCGTCAGCCTCGAAGGTGTGTGAGAACTGGTGCCGCAGTTCCGCCAGCATCGCGTCGAAGTTCGAGACGCCCGTATCCTCATACCAGTCGACGTTGTTCACGATGGGGTTGAAGGCTACCTGGCCGGCGAGGATCTGAGGTGCGTACTTGTTATACAGGTTGTATTGGATCGGCAGGTGGCGGCCGGTGCTGGCCTGGTAGCCCAGCGTGGCCACCCAGTCGCGGCCCAGGTCGTACTGAGCTTCCAGCGAGTAGCGGAAAACGTACGCCGTGGGCAGATTGACGGGAATGCCGGTGAGGCCGGTGGTTCCGTTGACGGGCAGGTTGGCGGAGTTGAAGGCTGAAATCAGCGCGGGGTTGGGGGGAAGATCGAATGGCGTGTGAATGTCTGGCGCCGTTCCGTAGACGATTTGCGACCCGGTCAGCAAATTAGCGTTGGTGTCGAAGGGCGGATTAAAGCGCGTATTGGTGGTGATGGCAAATTCCAGCCCATCGAAGCCCACACCGAATCCGCCGCGAAGAACCAGTTTGCCGCTGTCGCGAAACGGGCTCCACGCAAAGCCGAATTCTGGGCCGAAGTTGGCTTTCGGTGCGTCGGTCTGAGCGCGGTTCAGAACCACCGCCATGTCTGTGAAGGTGGAAGCTCCGGTGCCGAGAACGACGACCGGGTTGTTCCCCTTCTTCTCGGTCATGCCGGCAAAGTACTCCCAGCGCAGGCCGAGGTTGACGGTCAGGTTGGGCTTGACCTTCCAATCGTCCTGGGCAAAGTACGACTCGACATACGCCCGGTCGTCTTTCCTTGACGCGGTTGGAACGCCGGTCAGGGGGTTCGCGCCAGAGACGCTTTCCGTCTGCGGCGCGTCGTTCAGGAAGTCCCAATAGTTGTTGAAGTAGTAATTTGCGCTGGCCGCCCATGGCGCTGCGTCAAGGAAACCGAGGCGCGTATATTGACCGCCGAACTTGAGGTTGTGGCTCTTGTATACTTTGGTGGCCACATCCTTGAAGTTCAATGTCCACTGGTCGAAGATGCCGCCAATGCTGGGACCAAAGCCGGCAGGAGAAACGTTTGCGAAGGAGTTCGCGTTGTTCAGAGCGATGAAGTCGTTCGGCAATCCCAGCGGCGACTGCGGATTGGTCTTGAACTGGTTGTACCTCCAGCCAGCCTGGTCGACGCGCGCCTCGTTCAGCAACGAGCTGGAGAAGGTGTGGTTGTAGAGCACGCCTGTGGAGTAGTTGAGGGTGTCGGAGTAGAAGATGTTGGACGCGCGGTTTGGACCGTTATAGCTGGTGCTGTCGGTGGGCACATAGTAAAGGGTGGCGGCCACTAGATCCTTCGGGGTAACTTGGAAATCCGCCCGGCCGTTGAACTGCTGATTGACGATCTGACTGGGGCTGACGGTCGAGATGTAGAACATGTCCGCGTTGCCGTCCATGTTGGCGGCGTAGTTGCCGGTACCGTCGCCGCCAAGTCCGGGTGTATATACGCCGGTGCTGGCGTTCTGTACCGCAAAGGATGGGTCATGCATGCCGATGCCGATGGTGAGCGGCTTGCCAAGATCCAGGCCCGCGCCCTGGATCCAGTTGCAGTTGACGCCCTGCACCAGGTTGATACTGGAGCAGTCGTGTCCATCCGACGCGCCTTCGAGAATCTTGCCATAGACAGCGGTAGCGCCCGGGATGGTCAGAAACTTGCTGGCGATGGTGCCTGTGGGCGCTTCGCTATCGAGGCTGGCGGTGTCATACCAGCCGCCTGAGACCGAAGTACTGTTGTTCCGGATGGTCTCGTACGAGAAGAATCCGAAGATCTTGTTGTGCAGGATGGGCCCGCCGGCCGTTCCGCCCAGCTGGTTGAACCGTGAGTTGTTTTTATCTCCAAGGTAGTTGTTGTCGGGGGCGTAGCGAGGCGTGGCATTCAAACCTGGACGGTCAAGCTTGATGAACGCCGTGCCGTGGTAGCTGTTGGTCCCGTTCTCTGAGATCATCTGGATCTGCGATCCGCTGGTGCGGCCAAACTCGGCGTCATAAGGGTTGGGAGAAACCTTCATCTCCTTGATGGAGTCTTCAGCGGGCGTGATGACCGCCGCACCGCCCCAGCTCACGCTGGTGATTGCCACTCCATCCAGAGCGATGCCGTTGGAATTCATGCGTCCGCCGTCGCCGAAGACCTGGGCCTGATTTTCAGTCTTGAAAACGCCGTCTGTAGCTCCAGAACCGCCCAGGTTGCTGCCGGGCAGGCTGTTGGTGCCGCCGCCTGAGGCCTGCGAACCGTCGCCGAACATGCCGGGCGCCAACTGTGCAAGCTGGAGTACATCGCGGCCGAATGAGGGCATCTTGGCAATGTCGTTCTGGTCAATGGTTCCGCTGATGCTGCCGGTATCCGTGTCCATGATCGGTGTTTCGGCAGCGTTGACGGTCACGGTTTCAGCAGCGGCGCCCACGTCCAACTTGATGGTGAGCGAGTTCGCCTGCTCGGCGATGATCGAAACGTTGTCGAGCACCTTCTTCTTGAACCCGTCGCGCGTGATGGTAATGGAGTACTTGCTCGGGGCAAGTTCGTTGAATGTAAACAGCCCCGAATCGCCGCTCGTCGCTGTGATGGTGCGGTTGGTTTCCGTGTCCACAAGGGTGATGGTGGCGCCGGGAACAACCGCGCCGGTGGTGTCTTCCACGGTTCCCTGCAGGCTGGCGCGGTATTGAGCGTGCGCCGGAACCGCTATGAGAATCAGCAGCACGAAGGCGGCCATCGCCCCCGCGGCCGCGCCTGGCAGGCCTTTGGTCCCCTTCCACGGCAGCTTGATAAAACGCGTGTAGTCAATTGTTTGCATTGTGTCCTCCTGAAAACGAGCTGGGCATTTCGGGGTTGTCGTAGGCGTACTTCGAGAGTCGCCGTTTGGGTTTCTGCACACTTGTACGGAATTGCACAATCGATTGCGCAACGGCATAATTCGTAACACTCCCGAGAGATCATTGTCAACAGTCTTGTTCTTGTGTCCGTCCTGAATTGCTCAGTTTTCTCGCCGAATTACCAGAAAAGATAAGGTCGCGCCCTTGAGGGAGCAATGAGGCGGTGCCGGGTTAGTACCGACATGGGTGGCGGCCCTCTCGCAAATCCGGCAAGAAAAAAGACGGATCACTGTTCCCGCCCGGCCCTCTGTCAGGAAGCTGGAGGGGATTTCCCGAGAAGCGCCCCGGAGGAGCGCGGGGGTGTATGCTTTTCGACGGATAGGCCAATTCCGGGTCGAGACGGGGGCAGGCATGCTTGAATCGTGGACGCTCTCTTTATCGCGGAGGAAGGCTTCGTGTCGTCGCAGTGTGGTGCTGACCGTGCTGTCTGGCCTCTGCGTCTTGCCGGCTTTTGCATCGGGCGCCAGCCGCCACGTGCCCCTCGCGCTGAAGCCCGACGATGTGCTGCCCACCGGCAATGAGTGGATTTCTCTGCCGGACATCGGCGCCGCCGATGGCTCCCTCTCGAGCTTCAACGTCATCTCCATGCGCGACCGCGGCCTGCTGCAGGTCACCGGCGATCGTGGCGCTCCGGTGTTGCAGCCCTACTTCATGGCCGGCGGCAAGGCGCTTCCATTTCACAACCCCTCCTGGGAGTTGATCGAATACTGGATTCCCACCGCTCACCTGGCCGTCGATGGCCTGGAGGCTACGCTCACCTGGTGTGCGCCGCCGGGCTCGCGCGCGGCGTTCCTGCGCATGACGCTGACCAACCGCCGCGCTGATCCGACGCCGGTAATCCTGGGCCTGCGGGCCTCGTTCGGAATGTTGAGCCGCGTTACATACGTGCCCGTGCAGCTGCGCGGAGAGCGGACCGTGGGTGAAGCGCCCTGGGTTGCGCCGGGAGAGGTCTTCAGCTTTATCACCCACGATACGCAGTTTGCCTGGTCGGTCATTCATCCGGGCTCGCAGGCGGAGGTGACGGCCCCACCGCTCACCGCGGCGCCTGCCCTGGATGCAAAGCGACAGGTCACTCTGGCCCCCGGCGAAACCGCCGAAGCGCTGTTCGTGCTGGGAGTGGGCATCGAGGAGTTCAGCGCGGCGCACTCAGCCAGGGCGCTGAAGGAAATGCTGGAGCGCTACGGGGCCGATGGCATGGTGGAGCAGACGGCGGCGTGGTGCAAAGCACGGACCCGGACCACCGGGCAGGCGGATCTTGACCTGCTGATGAACCGCAATTACCTGTTCACCGAACTCTATGCATGGGGGAAGACGATCGATACCGAGCAGCTGGTTGGTATGACCTCGCGAAGCTCGCGCTACTACGTGTCTGCCGCCTACTGGGACCGGGACGCGATGCTGTGGAGCTTTCCGGCGCTCCTCGATGTCGACAAGGAAATGGCCCGCCAGGCGCTCGACTACGCCCTTACTACGCAGCTGCGCAATGCCGGAACCCACAGCCGCTTCATCGACGGGATTGTTCTGGAAGATGGATTTCAGTTAGACGAAGCGGCAGCTCCGATTCTTGCCCTGGCGAGTTATGTGAAGGGAACCGGAGACGATAACTTCCTGCGCTCCCATCGCGAGGCAATGATCGCTCTGCGCGACCGGCTTCTATCGCGCTACGATGCGGAAACCGGACTTTACTCCTCGCTCCAGGACTCGCAGGATGAGTTCCAGCCGTTGCCTTTCCTGACCTATGACAATGTACTGAGCTGGCGGGCGCTGGCCGGCCTCGCAATACTCTTCAATCGTCTCGACGACGCTGCCGCGGCCCAGGACATGACAGATCGCGCAGCCGCTCTGCATGCGGCTATCCTCGCGCATTGCGTCTCCAGCCAGGCACCCGGGACAGATGGTCCCATCTTCGCTTCGGCCACGGATGGCAAGCAATTTGCGTTTACCGAAATTCCACCGGGATCGCTCATGAAGCTGCCTGCGCTTGGCTTCATCCCGGAGACAGATCCGATTTTTGTTCGCACTTACAAGTGGCTGCATTCCCCGAGTTACAAATATTCCTATTCCGATCAGCCGTATGGATTACCTGGGAGTTATCGCCTGCTGTTCACGACCTCCTGGAGCATCGCCGACCATTTATCCCTGTCCCTTGGACGAGATAGGGCTCTCAAAATACTTCGGGCCAGCGGGTGGGACGGAGGAATTGTCACGGAGGGTGTCGACGCTGCGACAGGCTTGATGGACCAGCAGGGCCGGGCATTTGCCACCGCGGCCGGCTACATGGCGCATGCCATCTGCGCGCTGGCCTGCACCGACAAGAGCAACTGAGCTCCGCCCGTTGAGCGGCGAAGCAGCACCGGAAAAGAAAGCAACAAAGGATTCGCTCAAACCAGACACTCAACTGCCTTAGCGGTTCACGCCGACGAGATTTGAAGATAGGATAGGTTGTGCGCGTTGCTGCGCCGGACGGAGCGAAACGGTGGTCAACCCGGATACCGACAGCGGATCGGCGTTCACAAAGCTGTGGCCTGACGCACGCAGCGCGCTTGACGGGATCGTGCGCGACGGTATGCTGCTGGCCATCGGCGGCTTCGGCCTGTGCGGCGTCCCGGATGCGCTGATCGAGGCCCTGCGCGATGCGGGAGTGCGCAACCTGACCATTGCCAGCAACAACGCGGGAGTGGATTCATGGGGCATTGGAATGCTGCTCCTGACCCATCAGGTGAAAAAGATGATCTCAAGCTATGTGGGCGAGAACAACGAATTCGAGCGTCAGTTTCTTGAGGGCGAATTGGAGGTTGAATTCTGTCCGCAGGGCACGCTCGCCGAGCGCATGCGCGCCGGAGGGGCGGGAATCCCCGGCTTCTACACCCGAACCGGTGTCGGCACAATGATTGCCGAAGGCAAGGAACACAAGGACTTCGATGGACTGACCTACATTCTCGAGCGCGGCATTCAAGCCGACCTGGCGCTGGTAAAAGCCTGGAAGGCCGATCTTCACGGAAACTTGATCTATAGGCGCACGGCGCGCAACTTCAACCCGAATGCGGCCACGTCCGGCAAGATCACCGTGGCCGAAGCGGAGATCATTGTCAGGCCAGGTGAGCTTGATCCGGATGAGATTCACACTCCTGGAATCTTTGTGCATCGCCTGGTGCACAACCCCAACCCTGAAAAGCGTATCGAGAAGCGAACCACCCGCGAGGAGTAAAGCAGTGGCCTGGACCCGTCAGCAAATGGCCGCGCGCGCGGCCCGCGAACTGAAGAACGGCTTCTATGTGAACCTCGGCATCGGCATCCCCACGCTGGTTGCCAATCACATTCCGAAGGGCATGACGGTTACGCTGCAGTCAGAGAATGGCTTGCTCGGCATGGGTCCGTTCCCGCGCGAAGACGAGGTTGACGCCGATTTGATCAATGCAGGCAAGCAGACAGTGACCTTCGTTGCGGGCGCATCCACATTTTCCAGCGCCGATTCCTTCGCCATGATCCGCGGCGGCCACATCGACCTCGCTATTCTCGGCGCCATGCAGGTTTCAGAACGTGGCGACCTGGCCAACTGGATGATTCCGGGCAAGCGCGTGAAGGGGATGGGCGGCGCAATGGACCTGGTTTCAGGCGTACAGCGCGTGATCGTGATCATGGAGCACACCGCGCAGGACAGCAGCGCCAAGTTGCTGCGTGAATGCACGCTCCCGCTCACCGGAACCCGCGTTGTGCAGCGAGTAATCACCGATTTGTGCGTGCTGGATATAACGCCTGCCGGCTTCGAACTGATTGAACTGGCCGGCGGCGTTACGCGCGAGCAGGTGGAACAGCAGACAGACGCACCCGTGCAATGCGCCGCTGTGCTGAAATAGCAGCAATTATTGCGGGTGATGCCAGACAGGCTTTCTCTTTTCCAGGAACGCCGCCAGCCCTTCGCGAAAATCCGCTGTCTCCCGCGCCCGCGCGTTGGCCTCCATGGCCGTCTCAATCGCAGCATCGAGCCAGGCTTTGTTCTGCGCGGCCATCAGGCGCTTGGTCGCAGCGAGCGACTGCGGGCTGTTTGCCTTGAGCACTTGCGCCAACACGTTCACCCGCTCCTCAAGAGCCTCCGGCGCCACGACCTCATTCACCAATCCCAGCCGCTGCGCCTCTGCGGCATCGAAGAGCCGCCCCGTGAGCAGCAGATCGCGCGACCGCTTGTCGCCGATCTGCAAGGCAAGGAATGCGGAGACAAGCGCTGGAACAAAACCGATGCGCACCTCGGTGTAGCCGAACTTCGCAGTCGGCGTGGCAAGCGTGAAATCGCAAATCGTAGCCAGCCCTGTACCGCCTCCAATCGCGGCACCGTGTACGGCTGCAATGGTTGGCTTGGACAACTCATACAAGCTGCAGAGCATTTTGGTGATTCGCTCAACATCCGCGCGATGCTCGGCCGGCGATTGGTTGTGCATTCCCTGGAGCGATGCCAGGTCCAATCCTGAGCAGAACGCATCGCCCGCGCCCTTGAACACGACCACGCGGCAACTGCCGGTGGCAGCGTCCTCCATCGCCTCAATCAGTTCTGCCTGCATCGCCGGAGTCATGGCATTGCGCCGCTCCGGACGATTCAGCGTAATGGTCCGAACGCCATCGTTCTCGCCAACTAAAATCGCTTTGTAGTTCAAGCCGGTCCTCCCGCGCATCGCGGCAATCAATCAGCCGCCGCGCCAAAACGATGTGCCATCTCCACGCTCGCTTGCGTCAGATCATCGAGCGGTTGCAGCTTCGGAGTCTGCGTACCCAGTTCCTTCAACTCCGCGAGCAGTGTTTCCGTTGCCAGGTTTCCGACCAGCGCATCCTGCGCAAACGGGCATCCGCCGAGTCCGCCGATGGCGCTGTCGAATCTTCTGCAGCCTGCGTCGTAAGCCGCGCGAATCTTTGCTGCCGCATCCTGGGGACGCGCGTGCAGATGAGCGCCGATCTCGATTTCCTGGTGCGATGAGAGCGCAGCGGCCAACGTCTCCGCAACGCGTTGTGGCGTAGCCAGCCCAACCGTATCGGCCAGGGAGATTTGTCTTGCTCCGTATTCGATCAGGCGAGCGCACGCATCTGCGACCATCTCCACTCTCCATTTATCCCCGTACGGATTTCCAAAAGCCATGGAGATGTACGGTACAAGACTCAACCCCGCATGCCCTGCCAGCGCAGAGATCGACCGCAGCGCATCGAGCGATTGCTCAGGCGTTTGATTCTGGTTGCGCCGCAGAAACTCGCTGGAGACGGAGTAGGGAAACCCCAGCGTCTGCACCGCGCCTGTCCTGATTGCGCGCTCCGCGCCCTTTTCGTTGACCACGATCCCGATCAGTTCCACTCCCGGCGCAGGGCCGAGGAGTTGCAACACTTCTTCTGAATCGGCCATCTGCGGCACAACCGCAGGCGAAACAAAGCTGACCGCATCGATGCAGGCGAACCCCGCGTCAATCAAGGCGCGCAGGTGCGCGGCCTTCCGCTCAGCGGGAATCTGCACCGGCAAGCCCTGCCATGCGTCCCGCGGGCACTCCACGATCTTGACCGAATCCCCCATGAGTCTTTCTCGAAGCGATGTTTCGCGACAGCCGTCTACCCGCGAGAGGGATGAATCTTGAGAATCTCTCGCGCGATCACCATACGTTGAATCTCGCTTGTTCCTTCGCCAATGGTACACAGCTTCACGTCGCGATAATACTTCTCGGCTGGATAGTCCTTGATGAAGCCATAGCCACCAAACAACTGCACGGCCTCATCGCAGATGCGCACGGCCACTTCGCTTGCAAAGAGCTTCGCCATCGACGACTCGCGCGTCACCTTGCGTCCCGCATCCTTCAGAACAGCGGCGCGCTGCGTGAGGAGCCGCGCGGCATCCAGCTCCGTCGCCATGTCCGCGAGCTTCCACTGGATGCCTTGAAACTCCGCAATCGCCTTCCCGAATTGCCGCCGTTCCTTCACATACTTCAGTGTCGCATCCAGTGCGCCGCGCGCAATCCCCAAGGCCAGCGCGGCGATGGAGATCCTGCCGCCATCAAGCACCCGCATGGCGTCAATGAAGCCCTCGCCCTCAACGCCGAGCAGGTTCTCTTCGGGAATCTCGCAGTCTTCGAAGATCAATTCGCTCGTATCGCTGGCGCGCAGGCCAAGTTTGTTTTCTTTTTTGCCCGGACGGAATCCCGGTGTGCCTTTCTCCACCACGAATGCCGAGAGCCCATGCGTGCCCTTGCTCTTGTCGGTCACGGCAATCACGACCGCAACATCGGCGAAACGTCCATTGGTGATGAAGGTTTTGTTGCCGTTCAGAATATAGCGATCTCCTTTCTTCACCGCGGTAGTTCGGGCGCTGCCGGCATCCGAGCCCGAGCCCGGCTCCGTGAGCCCCCAGGCAGCCAGCCATTCGCCGGAGGCAAGTCTCGGCACGTACTTTCTTTTTTGCCGTTCGTTGCCGGCAAGAAAGATGTGGTTGGTCCCGAGCGAATTGTGCGCAGCCACGATGATCCCCAGCGAGCCATCTACGGCAGACAGCTCTTCAATGGCGAGTGCGTAGTCCACATAGCCTAGGCCCGCGCCGCCGTATTCCGCTGGAAAGATGACGCCCAGCAGACCCATCGCGCCCAGCTTCTTTACCACGGCAAGGGGAAACTCGCTGGCCTCATCCCAGGCCATGACGTTGGGGGCGATCTCGCGCGCGGCAAATTCGCGAATCTCCCGCCGGAGATGTTCCTGATCTTCCGTCAAGACAAATGGGTAGAGGCTTTGCGACGACTCAAGTTGAAGACTCATCCTTGAACTCCTTTGCGGCTGCTGGATAGCTTGACTGGCTGTCACGTCTGCAAAACTCCGGGGTTGAAGCGGGGCACATCAGGATTCAAGGCACAGGCTTCCAGCGCCGTGATCAGCACGTCGCGGGTCTTCGCCGGATCGATGATGGCGTCAATCCAAAGGCGTGCGGCTCCATAGCGCGGATCGGCCTGCGCGTCGTATGTGCCCTTGATCTCGTCGTAGAGAGCTTTCTTTTCCGCGTCCGACAGGACCTTGCCGCCGCGCTCCATCTGCCTGGCGCGAACCTCGGCAAGCGTGCTGGCAGCAGAGGCGCCGCTCATCACCGCATAGCGCGCCGTGGGCCACGCAAACAGGAAACGCGGATCGTAGGCCTTCCCGCACATGGCGTAGTGGCCCGCGCCAAAACTGCCGCCAATGATGACGGTTATCTTCGGTACCACGCTGGTGCTTACCGCCGACACCATTTTGGCTCCGGCACGAATAATGCCGGACCACTCCGCATCCTTGCCCACCATGAAGCCGTTCACATCGTGGAGAAACACCAGCGGCACAAGGTTCTGATTGCAGTCCATGATGAAGCGGGCGGCCTTCTGCGCGCTCTCGGTGTAAATGACGCCGCCCACCTCGATGCGCTGCATTCCCGCCGACGGGCCCATGGCGACGGTCTGGTTCTGGTTGATCTTCTGATTGGCGACAATGCCCACGGCTCTGCCGCCGATGCGCGCGTAGCCGCACAGAACCGTTCGGCCAAACTCCGCCTTGTACTCGTCGAATTCGCTGCGGTCGACGATGCGCGCAATTACCTCGCGCATGTCGTACACATTGCTCGCGCCCGGCGCGGGATTCAGCAGCGCATACAAGTCCTCCGCAGCGAATCGCGGCGCATCCCGCACAGCATCGAATTGCTTCGCGCTGAAAGCTTCCGGGGCCGCTTCCCATCGCGCTGTTTCAACCGAGTGCCGAGGTCGCGCGCCCATCTTCTCCACAAGCGACCGCATGCGCGCAATACAAAGATGGTCGTTTGGCTCCTTGAAGTCCACGGTGCCTGAAATTTCCGCGTGCATCTTGGCGCCGCCCAGTTCTTCGGCTTCAGTTTTTTGCCCGATGGCCGCCTGCACCAGCGAGGGGCCAGCGAGAAACAGGCCGGAGCCTTCCGTCATCAACACGGTATCGGTCATCACCGGCAGATAAGCGCCTCCGGCCACGCACATGCCCATGATGGCGGTCATCTGCGGAATGCCCAGCGCGCTCATCACCGCGTTGTTGCGGAAGACACGGCCAAAGTCGTCGGTGTCCGGGAAGACATCCTCTTGCAGCGGAAGAAAAACCCCGGAGGAGTCGACGAGGTAGAGCATGGGAATGCGATTTTCGAGAGCAATGGCCTGGGCGCGCAGCACCTTCTTGGCCGTCATGGGAAAGAACGCGCCGGCCTTCACCGTGGCGTCGTTGGCGATGATCATGCATAGGCGACCGGCTACGCGGCCCAGGCCGGTGACAACGCCCGCACCGGGCGCGCCGCCGTACTCGCCATACATTTCATAGGCGGCCCAAAGGCCCAGCTCCAAAAACTCGCGCCCTTCGTCGAGCAGCAGATTCAGCCGTTCCCTCACCGTGAGCCGGCCCTTGGCGTGCTGTGCCTCCACGGCCTTCGCGCCGCCGCCCATGCGGATTGAATCCTCTTCCGCGCGCACCACTGCCAACAGCGCGGCAAGCGCTTCGCTGTTGGCCCGCGCCCGCGCGGTGTTCGGGTCCAGCCTGGAACTCAACCTGTTGTCAAACTTCACTTCTTCGGTCATCAATCCGTCCACAAAAACTGGAAGACTATAACACGTCCTTTATATGGGGCGCACTAGGCCGCTGTCGTTTGAACATGCCGCGGGAATCGCCGGCGCATTTTCTTCAAGCGCAGTCCCGCATCAGGTTGGATTCTCGAATCGGCTGGAAAGAGGCCTGCGCGGCTGCAACAGCCATGCGCCGCGCATCAATCGTCCAGTTGCGAACCGCGATGGATGCGCGCCTCGATGGTGTGCATGGCCTGGTAGATCTCGTCGAAGCTCTCGATGGCGAACAGAAGACGGTGCATCTCATCGACCTTGACCGGAGTGCGGAGGACTTCATCGAGAACAAACGGCCGCACCGCGCAGCCGCTATCGAGCACGTTGGAGCATTCGCCATTGGAGCTGATAAGCCCGCTGCCGTAGACCTTCACCTCGCCACCCTGGCGGATGAGGCCGAACTCCACGGTGTACCAGAAGACGCGTCCGATGCGTTCCAGGATCTCCTCATCGTCGATCCGTGAGCAGAGCTGGCCATAATGCGCCAGGAAATCCGCAAACACAGGATGAGCATGCATGGGCACGTGGCCGAAGACATCGTGAAAGATGTCCGGCTGGGGCGTGTATTCGAGCGAGTCGCGGCTGCGCAGCCAGGTAGTGGTGGGAAAACGGCGCGCGGCAAGCATCTCGAAGAAGGCGGGAGCGGGCATGAAACCGCTGACGGGCGTTGTGTTCCAGCCGGTGCGGCGCTCCAGCTTGGCCGAAACCGCGGCCAGGTTGGGCAGCCGGTCATGGGGCAGGCAGAGCGCGTCGAAGCCTTCGAGATACTCCTGTGCGGCGTGCCGTTCCAACTGCGGCATCTGGCGACGGACAAGCTCGGCCCAGATGCCGTGCTGCTCGCAGGTATATGCGGCATAATCCTGCTCGATAAGGAACGGCGCGGCTTTGGGTAATGCAAGCGTGGTGGCCATTAGAGGTTGCCCCGCAGCGCTTGCTCTCTCTCGATGGCCTCAAACAGCGCCTTGAAGTTGCCCTTTCCGAAGCTGCGGCTGCCCTTGCGCTGGATGATCTCGTAGAACAGCGTGGGCCGGTCTTCGACGGGCCGCGTGAAGATCTGCAGCATGTAGCCTTCGTCGTCGCGATCGACCAGGATGCCCAGCCGCTCCAGTTCCTCGATAGGCTCGTCGATGCGCCCCACGCGGCCCGCCAGCTCTGTGTAGTAAGTGTGCGGCACGGTGAGGAACTCCACACCCTGCGCCTGCATCCGCGAGACGGTGAAAACAATGTCGTCGGTTGCCAGCGCGATGTGTTGCACGCCGGGCCCCTGATAAAAGTCCAGATACTCCTCGATTTGCGACTTTCTGCGCCCCTCGGCCGGTTCGTTGATGGGGAACTTCACGTAGCCGTTGCCGTTGGCCATCACCTTCGACATCAGCGCCGAATACTCGGTGGAGATGTCCTTGTCGTCGAAGTGCTGGTAGAGCTGGAAGCCCATTACGTTCGAGTAGAAGTCGACCCACTCGTCCATGGCGTGCCAGCCCACATTGCCCACCATGTGGTCCACGTGCTTGAGGCCCGTGGGGCGGACCACCGTGTCTGCCGGCTCGGCGCGGAAGCCGGGCAGAAAGACGCCGTTGTAGTGGCCGCGCTCAACAAAGGTATGGATGGTGTCGCCGTATGCGGCGATCGAGGAGGTGGTGATGCGGCCATAGTCATCGGCTTGCTCAACGGGCGCAGCCACGGAGCGCGCGCCGCGGGCCGTGGTCTCAAGCCAGGCCTGGCGGGCGTCGTCCACTTCCAGCGCAATCACGCGCACGCCGTCGCCGTGCCGGGCCACGTGCTCCGCGATGGGGCAGCCGGGCCGCAACGAGGTGGTCAGCACAAAGCGGACCTTGCCCTGCTGCACAACGTAGGAAGCGCGGTCGTGCTGACCGGTCTCCGGGCCGGAATAGCCAACCTGGCTCATGCCGAATGCGGCGCGATAGTAGTAGGCTGCCTGGCGGGCGTTGCCCACGTAAAACTCCACGTGGTCGGTGCCTTTCAGGGGCAGAAAATCCTGTCCGGTTGTGACCGTGCTGGGAGCAAAAGATGCCATCGGGACCTCCGATTGGGGTATGCAGGACCTGGAAGGGGAGTGATCCGCAAGCCACCTGACCAAGAGGATAGGCCGCTTTGTAGACGACTTTGAAGACCGGTTAGAAGAATCTTGGACGGATATGCTTATGTTTTCTATGGTGAATGGCCTTGAGTGCTTAAGAATTGAAAGCTTTCCTACTGCGCCGGCAAGACCAGCCCGCGGCACTCGCCGAGGGTGATCTCGGGGAATCCTTCGCGGCGGCAAAAACCGCGTAGGATCACCTCGTCTCCGTCTTCGAGGGCTGTGCGGGCTTCGCCGTTTGCCAACACGATGGCCTGTTTGCCGCCAACGGTGAGTTCCAGCAGGCAGCCGGCGGACGATTCTTCCTTGCCACTGACGGTACCAGTGGCCAGCAGATCGCCGGGCAGCAAGTTGCAGCCGTTGCTCGAGTGATGGGCAACCAGCTGCGCCGGGGTCCACCACAGGTCGCGCAGATTGGCCTGGCTCAGCCGCTCGGCACTCTGTCCTGAGGCGCGCATGGCCGAGGTCAGCAGCCAGGCCTCGACGGTCAGGTCGATAGCGCCGGTGTACTGATCCAGCGCGTCCCAAAGATAGGTGAGCGGCTCGGGGTCTTCCGATGGGCGCAACCGGGCAGGGACACGGAACGGGGCCAGCGCGGCCAGCGGCACCACCCACGGCGAGACGCTGGTGGCGAAGCTCTTGGCAAGAAATGGGCCCAGCGGCTGGCTTTCCCAAGACTGGATGTCGCGCGCCGACCAGTCGTTGAGCAGGGAGATTCCGAAGATGCGGCTCCCGGCCTGGCGGATTCCGATCGGTTCGCCGAGCGGGTTTCCGCTGGCTATATACAGAGCAACCTCGACCTCGTAGTCCAGGAAGCGCGTGGGGCCAAAGCCGGGAACAGCGCCTGGCTCGGGCGGCCCGGTCTGGCCGCGTGGCCGCCGGACCGGTGTTCCGCTCACGACGAAAGACGATGCCCGCCCGTGATAGCCGATGGGCACGTACAGGTAGTTGGGCAGCAGCGGATTGTCGGGGCGAAAGAGCTTGCCGACGCGGGTCGCGTGGTGAATCGATGCGTAGAAATCCGTGTAGTTGGCCGATTCCACGGGCTTGAGCAAGGTAGCCGATTCCACCGGTGCCAGCGCGGCGCTAACCGCATCGCGTGTAGCCTGGTCCGCCTCTGCGCCCAGCAAATCCATCAGGCGGGAGCGCAGGGCAGCGTGATCCTCTGCCGCGCAGGCCATCAGCGGATTAAGCGCCTGCGCCTGGCAGGCCGCCTGGACGGAAGCAGGCAACCCCTCGAAGAGACCGCTGCGGCTGCATGCCTGAACATCCAGCACCAGCGCGCCGATGCCAACGCCGAGCCGCGGCTGCCGACCGTCCCCGGCAAAAACGCAGTAGGGAAGGCTCTGCAGGGGAAAGCCGCAGGACGGGTCATTGGCCGCCTCGATCCAACTGGCCCGCTGCCATTCGGCGGCTGAAACTCTATCGGTCAATTCGTGCTCCCGCCTTGATTATCGTGCGCCGGGGAAGTTTTTCTTCAGGCTCTGCCAGCACTCATAGTATTCGTGCTGCAGGATCTTTGCTTCCAGGGCAAAGCGGGTGGGGCGCACGGGCAGGCGCGTCTCGAACATGAAGGCCAGGGTGCCATCGATGAAGTGCGGCTTCAGCTCAGTGCGGCTGGCTCGCTCGAAGGTCTCCGCGTCCGGTCCGTGACCGCTCATGCAGTTGTGCAGGCTGGCGCCGCCCGGCAGAAAGCCCTCCGCCTTGGCGTCGTACTGGCCCAGGATCAGCCCCATGAATTCGTTCATGCTGTTGCGGTGGAACCAGGGCGGACGGAAGGTGTGCTCGGCCACCATCCAGCGCGGGGGGAAGATGACGAAGTCGACGTTGGCCGTGCCCGCGAGGCCTGAGGGCGCAGTGAGCACGGTGAAGATGGATGGATCGGGGTGGTCGAAGCTGACCGTATTGATGGTGTTGAAGCGGGCCATGTCGTACTTGCAGGGGGCGTAGTTGCCGTGCCAGGCGACCACGTCGAGGGGTGAGTGGTCGATCTCCGCTCGCCACAGGCGGCCGAGGAACTTGGCGATCACCTCGAAGGCGCCTTCGCGGTCTTCGTAGGCGGCCACCGGGGTGAGGAAGTCGCGGGAGTTGGCCAGGCCGTTGGCGCCGATGGGGCCGAGGTCGGGCAGGCGGAAGCTCTGCCCGTAGTTCTCGCAGATGTAGCCGCGCGCCTCGCCGTCGGGCAGTTCGGCGCGGAACTTGATGCCGCGCGGAATCAGGGCCAGTTCGCCCGGCGCAACCTCGAGAACGCCCAGTTCCGTGCGCAGCAGCAGGCGGCCCTGCTGGGGCAGGATCAGCATTTCGCCGTCGGCGTTGGAGAAGAAGCGGTCGTGCATGGAGGCGTTGGCAGAGTAGAGGTGGACGCCCGCGCCGTCCTGCATGGCCGGGTCGCCGCTGCCGCAAAGGGTGACGATGCCTTCAACGAAGTCCGTCTTCTCATCGGGCATGGGCAGAGGATTCCAGCGCATCTGGTTGGGTGGCGTGGGCAGCTCGTTGAAAGGGCCACTGCGCAGGAGCATGGCCTGGGCAAACTCGCGGAAGGGCTCGTGCATTACCGAGGGCCGGATGCGATAGCTCCAGGTGCGGCGATTGAGGTGGCGCGGCGCGGTGAAGGCGCTGCCGCTGATCTGCTCGGTGTAAAGGCCAAGCGGGACGTGTTGCGGGGCGTTCTGACCCTGCGGGAGCGCGCCGGGATGGGCTTCGGTGGCAAACTCGTTGCCGAAGCCTGACTGATACTGCAGTTGAGCCATTGGGAAAGCTCCGAAGTCTGTCGACGACGGGCAGTATCGCATCTGGTCGCGTCGGCTGACAATCCAATTCCATCGCCAGCAGCAGGTCGCGGATTTACATTCCGAAGAAAAAAGTGCTAATGTCCTTTCAATCGAAGGAGACGGGTGATGTCCACCAGCCGCTACAGCCCTCGCTATGAGCCAGCCGAGCTGGATCGCATCTCCTGGAGGATTGTTGAAGAGCTGCAGCAGGATGGGCGGCTGTCGTGGGCGGAGCTGGGCAGGCGTGTGGGACTGACCACGCCCGCGGTGGCCGAGCGGGTTTACCGGTTGGAGAAGCTGGGCGTGATCCGCGGCTTTCATGCAGAGATCAACCTGGAGCGGCTAGGGATGCCGATCCAGATCTTCGTGCGGCTCTCCATGGCCGGACCGGAACAACTGGTAAGGGCTTTCCAGTTGCAGGTGAAAAAGTGGGACGAGGTGCTGGAATGCCACCGCGTCACCGGCTCGGACTCGTTCATCGTCAAGGCGCGTGTGGTCTCGATGGAGCACCTGGAAAGACTTCTGGACAGGCTCGGGCACTTTGGCAGCACGTCGACGGCGACCGTCCTCTCCTCGCCGGTGACGCAGCGGATCATTACGCAGAAGGTGATCGAAGATTTTCAGGCCGAGAATTGAGCGAGATTAGAGCACTTTCGATTCACATGTTGACGTTTGGAGATCGTGGAAGGTGACTTCTTCTTGAGGAATAAGCCACTCCGCTTCCAGGATTCTGTAAAGACCAGAATCGAAAATGCTGTAGCCGCAAAACCGCCTTCCAAGATGCTGAGAAAGCTGCTCTCAGGGCGGTCGATGGCCACGTAAGTCCTTTATTTCAGAGTTTCAGAGGAAAGTTGGAAACTACGTAACCCCTTTATTTTCAGTGAAAATTTAGGCAAGTTTTGACGTAACTTGCTTGTTTTCAATAGAATGCGACAAAAAGGGGGGAGGGGGGTACCCTATGTAGCAGTTTTGCGGACTGGGCGCATAGCTGACATGAAGCAAATATCTGTCAGGTATGTCCCCGGTCCAGGATGTCAGAATCGTCCCCGGCCGTTCACAGTGGGAAGACGGAATCCGAGGGGAATCCCGCGGTGTGAAAGCTCTCCTTGGCTCAATCCTTCCAGATTCATTGTGCGCGCAGGAGAGGAAATCATGCGCAAATCGGCGGAAGAAAAAGACCGCCCGGGAGGCCTCAGGGCCGGCGGTAGCAGTAGATGTGCTCGGTGATCTGCGGGTCTGACCGGACTTCGATGGTGGTCCTGTGGGCCTCTTCCAACTGGCCTGGCGCCTTGTCGGCGAGCAGGTCGTTGGAGAGGACGAACCCGCCGGGCCTGAGCATGGCGGCGAGGTTGACCCGCGCCAGCGACTGCTCGAAGGCTTCGTAGTAGATGAAGATGTTGGTGCCGACGATCAGGTCGAACTGCTGCCCGGGCCCGGTGTCCGGCAGACGCTGAAAGACGATGTTCATGTCGACGGGGACGATGCGGGCGGCGATTTGGGGCGGAATGCTGACGGCGCGGATGTGGATCTGATCCGCGAGCTTGAGAGGAACATCGACGGGCTTGACGGGGTCGCCGATGCGGCTGCCCAGCGCCTGCCAATAGGACGTAAAGGCGCCGATGTACGCGGGGTTGAAAGGGACTGCGCTGTTCCACGGGAGCTGGACGACGTAGGGCTTGCCGGCGAGGGCGTTTTTCTGCGCGCGGGCGATGTGGATGTTGACGCCGGGGCTGATGTCGAAGGTGTACAGCTCAAAGGCTTTGGGGTCGGTGAGCCCGAGTCGGACGAGCGAATCGAGGACGGCGAAGGGTTGAATGGACTGCGGCGGGTAGAAGTCGTTGCCGTATTCCTTGTTGGCGAAGTCGAGGCCGGGGCCCACGATGGCGATGCGGCGGACGCTGCCGGGCTTGAGCATGCCGGCCTGGGCCAGCTCGCCGAGGGCGCGGTCGAGGGCATAGTCGGGCCAGAGGTTGGTATCGAGGGAGATGCCGCGCTGGGCGTAGAGCTGCGCCTGCTGGGCGAGGTCGGCGGTCTTGAGCTTCTCGCGAAACTCGGCAAACTCATCGCGCATGTGGGCGAGATTGTCGAGCAGATGCTGCCTCAGGCGGGCGCGGTCCTGAGGAGTCTTGAAGGAGTATCCGCGCTTGATGACGAAGGCGCGCATCTCCTGCATGCCTTCGTTGGCGGTGGGCGACGACAGCGCGCGAATGAGGTCGTTGGCGCGGTTCTCCGCGAACGAGTTGACCAGAGTGCTCTGTCCGTAGCGGGCCAGGTATTCGCGGTCGATCTGGTACTCGCTGGTGAAGGTGACGCCAAAGCGGAGCAGGTTGGTCAGGGTATCTTCCTCGCCGATCTCGAGGCGCTGGCGGATGCCGGTGTCCTGGGCCTGCATCCAGGCGGACCAGGCGGCGGGATCGGGGGCTTTGAGGAGGTCCGCCGGGAGGCTGGCGGAAAAGGCTTTCAGGACCGGCTGCGCGGCATCGAGGGGCATGAACTCAGCCTTGGGCTGCTGCGCGGCTGCGCAAATGGATAGAGCAAGCGGGAGGATGAGCGCGGGGAACGAGGCGAGAGGTTTCGTTTTCATAAGGCCTTATCGGGGAGATCGAACCTGGGTTCCGGTTTCGGATCACTCTACCCCTGGCGGACTGCGGCGGCTGTGATTTGGAACACAAAAAAGGCGCGGCAGCCGAGGGATGGCTATCGCGCTTCTTGGGGTTGTGGTGCGATGCCGGCCCAGGGTCAGGTCTCCAAAGTTCGTGGCATGATTTCCGAAGTGCAACCGCAGGTCCTTCGACTCCCTACGCTGCGCTACAGTCGCTCAGCGATGACAGTTCGTTTGTGATACGAACATTGGACTCGGGACAGCAGGGACCTATCGAAAAACCGCATTCGAGGGAGGCTGGTTTGGTTTCGTGGTCTCCCACCCATTCGCAAAAAGCGCGAATGGATGGGGCACGGAACTTTTGTGGCGGGTTGAAAGGGGAAAATCCCGGTTTTTTACACGTTCTTAGAAGTCGACGCGGAGGCTGAATTGCATGCGGCGGTAGGTGGAGAGAGCGACGCCGTAGGTGCCGACAATGTTGTTGCCGGTGGACTGGACCAGGCCGTTGGGGCTGGGGTCGAAGCGGACGGAGTTGGTGATGTTGTAAGCCTCGGCGGCGAACTTGAGCCTCGCCCAGTCGCCGAGGTTCCAGGTCTTTGTGATGGAGGAGTCGATGTCGAAAAAGCCGTCGCCACGGAAGACGTTGCGGTTGCCTGCTTCTCCGGCATAGGGCAGGCGGATGGGGCTGCCGAAGTAGATGCCGTTGTTGATGGCCGACGAAGTGGCGGCATCGAAGACGTGCGGGATACCGGCGGTGATGTTGCGATGGGTGTGGATGTTGCCGACGTTGAAGCTGGTGGCTGTGAGGTTGTAGTTGGTGGGATAGGCGGGGGATTCGAGGCTGAAGGGCAAACCGCTGGTCCAGCGGGCGAGGCCGGCCCATTGCCATCCACCAACGATGGCGTCGGCGATGGCGTTGGAGCCGCCGAGGACGGCTTTGCCGCGGCCCACGGGCAGGGCATAGACCCAGTCTGTGGTGACCAGGCTGTGGGTGTCAAAGTCGGAGACGCCTTTGTTGAGCTTGGGGTTCCAGGTGTTCTGAATTTCGAAGTTGGTGTAGGCGTTGTCTACGTTGGAAAAGATGCCGCCGTAGTTGCCGCTGACACGCTCGGTCTCCGAGCCCAAGTCGAGGGACTTGGAGAAGGTGTAGCTGACGTCGACCGTAAGGCCGTGGGAAGCGGGATGGCGGAGGGTGAACTGGAGGGCGTTGTAGGAGCTGTTGCCGATGGAGTCCATGGAGTAGAGGGAGGAGAACTGATTGCTCCAGAAGGTGGACTGGTTTGGGCCGCCGTCGAAGGGGCTGCCAGGAAAGATGGCAAAGACGTCGGCGATGGCCAAGGCAAGCGTTTCCCCATTGGTGTAGCGTTCCGGAGCCCAGGCGTTGTTGAACATGGCCTGGGTGGCGCTTTCTCCCACATAGTCCTGGCCTTTCATGTAGGGGAAGACATGCTCGAAATACGGGATGACCGGAATATTGTTGTTCACCTTCTGGTAGTTTCCGGCAAAAATCCCATATTGCTCGGTCCCGAACGGGGCGGCGTCGACCTCCTTGGAGAGGATTGCGGCGTTACTGAAGTAGTCACCCGCGCCCTGGGGGTCGACGAAGTCAGTGGGCTCGGCCAGGTCGAGTTCCTGGAGGAGATGGCGTCCAAGGCGGCCGACGTAGGCCTCTTCGATGGTGAATCCGCCTGGCAAAAGGTGCTGGAAGGAGAAGTTGAAGGCCTCGGCGTAGGGAGTCTTGATGTGGTTGTCCATGCCCCAGTCGATGGCGAATCCATCGACTGGTGGGCTGAAGGGGAATGTCTGGGTGGGCGAGAAGGGCGGCAGAGGGATATCGGGGAGGTCGTGGGGGCCGGTAAAGCGCGGCGAGTCCTCATAGCCCAGCTCGTCGGCGGCGTTGGTGATACCGGCGGTGAGGCCGTAGGAGCCGGTGGTATCAAAGGTGTTGACGAGGGCTTCGCCGTAGTGGTCGTAGTACACGCCGGCGCTCAAACGGATGGAGGTCTTTGCGTCGGGCGAGAAGACCACGCCGATGCGCGGGGCGAAGTTCTTTTTCTGCTCGGGCCAATATGCGGGCGCGTGGTTGGCCTTGCCGGTGGGGGCAAGGGAGATGGCCGGCTCGTAGATCTGGCTCTGGAGGGCCGCGGTTTCACGCTGCTTGTACCACTTGTCGGTATCGATGGTAGGCGCAATTTCCTGACCATTGGTCTCATAGGGGGTCTGGAGCAGAGAGTAGCGGACGCCGAAGGTCACCGCGATGTTGGGGCGGGCGTGCCAGGTGTCCTGGACATAGCCCTCAAGCTCGTTGGCATGGAAGTTCTTGGTGATGGGAGCACCCGCGGCGAGCGCTGTTCCGGTGGTTGGGCCGGTGATCTTGTAGTTGTAAACATTCGTCAGCTCGGGGATGACGCCCATGAGATTGGCCCAGTCCTGACTCCACTGGTTGGTAAAGCCCTGAGCCATGTTTGCAGGTATGGGCAGATCACCGGTGCTTGCGTATGCGTAGTTGGTCTCGGCGTTATCGAAAGAGCCGTTATTGCTGCTGTGATGGTTGGTGATGGCGCGCCAGTTGCCGCCAAAGGCGAGGGTGTGGGAGCCCTTGTTCCAGGTGAAGGTATCGATGATGTTGTTCACCGGGACGTGGAGCGAGGTTGTGCCGGTCTCGGCGGCGGGCTGTGTGAGGCCGCTGACGACGACCCATTGGCCGGGGGCGATGCCACCGCTCTGCCAGCCCTGGCGAACATAGCCATAGCGCAGGTCGTTGACGATGCTGGCGGTGGGAATCCAGGTGTAGCCGGCGCTGAGGCCCTTGGTGTTGTCGTCGTAGAAGCTGGCCGGGGGCTGGCCGGGGAAGTTTTCATCTCCGGCCGCGATGTCTTTCTGGAGGTTTCCGCGGACGAAGAAATGGTTCTTGCTGTTCATGTTGTAGTCGAATTTGACAATGCTGGTGTTGAGCGTGGAGGGCGCAGGAGATGCAAAGAAGATCTCGCCGCTGTTAAGGCCGCCGTCGCCGCCGATGGCGCTGGTGGTGGTTGGTTCGGTGGAGAGGTACTGGAGCATGGCGGCGTTGGCGCCGGGGCCGTTGGGGCAAACCGGCGCGCCCTGGAAGGTGTTCGCGATGCATGGCTGGTCGAGAGTCTTGACTTGCGCGGGGGTCAGGGCATCCGTGGCGCCGGTGGTCGCGTCGGGGAATTGCAAGCCGCCGGCCATAAATGAGGGAGTAGGGACGGTGGCTCCGACGACATCGTGGGTGCCGATACGCTGGCCTTCGTAGTTAAAGAAGTAGAAGAGCTTGTCTTTGAAGATGGGACCGCCGACGCTGCCGCCGAAGGTGTTGACCAGGTAGAACTGGGGTGTGTTGGGCTGGCCGGAGGAGAGGTCGTTGTACTTAAGGAAGTACTGGTTGGCGACCACGTTGTCGGGGCGGTAATACTCGTAAAGCGCGCCATGCATCTTGTTGGTTCCGGACTTGGTGAGGAGGTTGACCTGTGCGCCGGAGGAGCGGCCCGAAGCCGCGGTGCCGTTGGAGGTGGTGACGCGGAACTCCTCTGTGGAGTCGAGGGTGGAGCGGAGGATGCCGGTGAAGGCCGAGCCGAAGACCTGGTCGTTGTCGTCGAGGCCGTCGAGGGTGATGTTGCCCTGGTCGGAGCGACCGCCGGCCACCGCGCCCTGGCGGCTATCCGCGCTGCCGTTCGGCTGTCCGATGTAGAGGACGCCGGGCTGGAGGCTGAGCAGGGAGATGGGGTCGCGGCCATCCATGGGCAGGGCCTCGATGGTGGCGTTGCCGACGGCGTTGCCCATGGTGGCGTCGGCAAGGTTGAGGGTCTCAGCGGCGGTGCTGACATCGACGGTGACGGCTTCAGCCTTGACGCTGAGGGCGAAATCGATGGTGGCCGGCTGATCAACGAGCAGCTCGGCGGTGCGGGTCTGGGCGGCAAATCCGCTGGAGGTTACGGTAATGAGGTAGCGGGCGGGAGAGATGATGGGGAAGATGTAATAGCCTGCGCCGTTGGAGAGAGCCTTGTAGGTGTTGCCGGTGGCCTGATCGGCGAGAGCGATGGCTGCTCCGGGAACGAGGGCGCCACTGGAGTCTTTGACGACGCCGCGAAGCGAGGTGGTGGCGGTCTGGGCACATGCAAGGGTGGCGACGGAAAGGATGCAACAAAGCATCCATCCTGAAAGGAATCTCTTCACGGCTGCTCCTCCAAAGGTGTTGATGGTCGGTACCTGTGATGGTGCTCTGGGTCGACCCAATGTGCGGGGTTGCGAACCTCGTTGGGTTCGTTCTGGGCAACGCATGACCAGGGAAAGCACTGCTCAGCAGGGTAGGGGCTGCCTGGGACGGAACGAGCAGAGCACAGCGGATCAAAAGGGGCAAAGGCGCAACCAAGGGAAGAGCGCCAAGCATTGAAGTGCCTTTTATTCTGAGGGAGATTGGCGCAAATTTCAAGCAGAATGTTGTTCAGGGCGTTGAAAAGGCAGGGGAAAGCGCGCGTTTTCCAGCGGGAACGGAGCGGGTGCTCAAGCGCGGACGCAGGCTTGCAGCGGCGGAGCCGGATGCTCAGCGGGAGGAGTCAACCGGCATTGCCGGAGAGTTGAGGCGCGAGGGAGACATGGCTTGAGGGAGGGGGTGAGACTTGGCGCGCCAGGTCGGCGACGATGGCGCTGCCCAGAACCTGGAGCATGGCGGCCTGGGCCTGGGCCCAGACAAGATGCGCGGGGCACCAGGATTTCCGGCTGCACGACTTGCCGTGCTGGAGGCAGACATTGAGGCAGATAGGACCGTCGATGGCTTCAATGACTTCGCGGATGGAAGCGCGGCGGCCGCGGGTCAGAATCTCGAAGCCGCCCAGCTGGCCGCGGCGCGAGGCGATGAGGCCGGAGCGGGCCAGGGTTTGCAGGACTTTGGAGAGGAAGCTGGAGGGAGCACCGGTGGCGAGGGCAAGGGTGGGCAGCAGGGCGCGCTCCTCTTCAGGCAGGGTGGCCAGGTGGATCATGACACGCACGGCGTAGTCGGCAGCGCGCGTGAGTTGCATGGATGGGTTGGATTTTTCCATGGTCATAGGGCTACCTTTCCGCCTGCCGCGTGAGGCGCATGGAGTTGGCGACGACCGACGTGCTGGAGAGCAACATGGCGGCGGCGGCAAAGATGGGGGTGAGGATGCCGGTGAGGGCGAGGGTGATGCCAACGGTGTTGTAGAAGAAGGCCCAGAAGAGATTCTGGCGGACGATGCGGCGGGTTTTTGCAGCCAGGCGGAAGGCGTCCTCGATACCGGCGAGCGAACCGCTCATGAGGACGACAGGAGCGGCGCCCATGGCGATGTCGGCGCCGGTGGAGAGAGCGATGCCGAGGTCGGCCTGGGCGAGGGCGGGCGCGTCGTTGACGCCGTCGCCGATGAGGGCGACGCGATGGCCGGCCTGCTGGAGCTGTTCGACGATGCGGGCTTTGGCGGCGGGCGAGGCTTCGGCTGTGAAGTTGGTGACGCCGATATGACGGGCGACAACGGCGGTGGTGGGCCAGGCATCGCCAGAGACGAGTTGGACTGCAATGCCGCGGGGGCGGAGGCGCTGGACCATTTCGGCGGCGCCGGGCTTGATCTCGTCGCCAAAGGCGAGGACGCCGCGAACGGCGCTGTCCCATGCGAAAAAGGCGATGGTGCGGCCGGATTGTTGCGATTCGTGGGCATACTCGACGGTGTAGGGGTCGATTTGGCAGTTGGCGGAGGCCATGAGCTGGCGATTGCCGATGAAGATGCGGCGGCCGGCGACAAGACCGCTGATGCCTTCGCCCTTGTGGATCTCGATGGCGGACGCTTGGGCGGGCTGGATGCGATGGTCGCGGGCATACTGCACGACGGCGCGGCCGAGCAGGTGCTCGGAGAATGCTTCAATGCCGGCCAGTTGAGGCAGGCAATCGGCGAGGAAGGCGTGTTTCGAGATTGCCGCGGCCGGGAGCAGCGCAGGGGATGGCCCAAAAGCGGCCATGACTAACTCTTCCACACTGGATTCGATCCGGGTGAAATCGGTCAGGCGGAAGTCGCCGCGGGTGACGGTGCCGGTCTTGTCGAGGACGACGACGTCGATTTTGCCCATGGTTTCGAGGACGCGGCTGTCGCTGATGAGCAGGCCGGCCTGGGAGGCGGAGCCGACGGCGGCGGTGATGGCAAGCGGCGTGGCCAGGCCGAGGGCGCAGGGGCAGGCGATGACCAGGATGGTGGTGGCGCGGAGCATGGCGGCGGCGATGCTGCCGTGCTGCGCAAGGAGGACCGCGAAATCCGCGAAGGCGAGGAGCACAACGGCGGGGACAAAGATGCGGGCAACCTGATCGACCATCCGCTCGATGGGGGCGCGGGTGCTGAGCGCGCGCTCGACCAGGCGGATGATCTGCGCCAAAGCGCTCTCGTCTCCAGTTCGCGTGGCGCGGACTTGAATGACGCCGCCGGCGTTCAGGCTGCCGGAGACGACGATGCTCCCAGGGTGCTTGGCGACGGGTTTGGCTTCTCCGCTGAGGAGCGACTCGTCGGCGTGGGTTTCGCCTTCAACGATGACGCCGTCGGCGGGGATACGCTCACCGGCCTTGACGACGAAGACCTGGCCGGGCTCGAGGGCGTCGATGGAGACAAAGCGCTCGCCTGCCGTCGAGAGGATGCGGACTTTTTTGGGCATGAGGCGGTAGAGCTGGCCGATGGAACGGGAGGCGCGATCTTTGGCGGCGCGCTCAATGAGCTTGCCGGCGAGGACCAGCGTGACAATGGCGGCGGCGGTGTCGAAGTAGACGTGGGTCTGGCCGCGGATGGCTTGTGCGGCGCTGAGCAGGTACGCGGAGAGAATGCCCAGGGCAAGCAGAGTCTCCATGCGGATTTGGCGGTTGGCGAAGCCGATACCGGCAGCGCGCAGGATGGGCCATGCGCAGTAGAAGACGAGCGGCGTGGCGAGGGCCCAGAGGACAAAGGGCAGAATGCGGCTAGCGCTTGCTGCGATTGGTTCGAAGTAGCCGACGTAGAGAATGGTGCTAAAGGCCATGATGTTGGCCCAAAGGAATGTGGCCACGCCGAGGCGCAGCAGCAGATCGTGGGCTTCCGATTTTTGGACAGTGTCTTCCGCGCCGTATTCAGACGCCTGATAGCCGAGCTTGGCAATGCGCGCGGGGATGGTGTCGGGCGGGAGAGCTTGCGGGCAGTACTTGACCTTGGCCAGGTCGGAGGCGAAGAAGACGTCGGCCGAGACCACGCCGGGAAGACCGCGCAGGGCGTGCTCGATGAGCCACGAGCAGGCCGTACACCACATGCCGCTGACCTGGAGGAGCAATTCCGCGGTGGGCGCGCCGGGATCGATGTCGATGGGCGGCGCGGGCGCGGCGTTGGGATTGGAGATCAGGCCCAGTTCGAGACTGCGGCGGAAGACTTCGGTCTCGCGGATGTTTTGGCCAGCAGCGATGACGCCGCTCTCCAAAAGGATGGCGTAGACGTTGGCGCAGCCCATGCAGCAAAAGGTGATTTCGGTGCTGTTGAAGCTGCGCTCCACGGGTTGCCGCCCGGAGGGCAGATCGCAGAGGCCGCAGGTGATGGCTTGAGCCATGGAGTCAATGCGCCCCTGTGGTTGCGGGTTCCGAACTCTGGTCGAGTGGGCGGCCCTGCTGGTCGAGCATGACAGGGTTTGCGCGCTTGGTGGCCACATAGACGAAGACGAGGATGCCGCAGAAGACCACGAAGACGATGCCGAGCACCACGGTGAGCGGGGCGACTTTCTTGCGCTGGGAGGGAGTTGCCGGCGGGGAATTCGTCATGTTGGTCGTTGCTCCTTCAACCTTCAAGTTTCTCTGATTTCGACCAAATACTGCAGTTGTATTTGTTTCGGATCGCCTCAGCCGAGCCTAAAAGCCGCAATGTTTGGGCCTATTTTCAGGGGGCTGAAGCCCCCTGCTCCATCCGCAAGGACTCTCTGCAGCTGTGGTCTCAAAGCGTGTTTCAAGCATGGCTCGTAACGCACTGGCAATCATCCCTCAGGGGGTAAAGCCCACGTCCATTTTCTTGCGTTTGCGGCACGGCTGAAGAGGTTGCGGAAAAAGGCGTGGTTCCCCGCGAAAAGCATGCCCCAGGGGCTAAAGCCCACGCTGATTTGAATGGCGTTATGCCGGGGATAAATCCCCGGCATACCGCCCGCGTGAGTTTTTCCGCGACCTGAATGGCCCATTGTTTTCCTGTCCTTTTCGGCACGGCTAAAGTCGTGCCCTTTCAAGACTGAGTATGAAACAGCCACTACTCTGGTTTGGCTGAGGGTGCAACAGGCGAGTCGGATTCCATGGGGGCGATGAATGTTTCGGCAAGCGATTGATCTTTCGGTCCGGGATCGACGTGGACCAGGATGCGCAGATGATTGACTCCCGGAGCGACGGCCGAGGCCGAGGCAGCGACATCGAACTCGCGCTGCAGCTCATCGCCGGGTTTGAGGGTGATGCCGTCCTCGACGCCGACGATTTGCGCGGCGGGAAGATCGGCGACGGAGAGCGTGACGCGGGCATCGGTTTTGCCGCGGTTGGAGGCGACGAGGCGGAAGGTGTTGTGGATGAGGCCGTCGTTTGCCCTGGTGTAGAGCGTGATGCGGTTGGGCATGATGCGCACCAGCACGGGCTTCCGCATGTTGATGACGATGGTGAGTCCGGTGGCGTAAACGGTGAGCAGGGCGAGGATGGCGATGCGCTTGCCGTCGCGGAAGCCGATGCGGCGATACCACTTGCGCTCCGCGGCCTGGCTGCGTCCGGCATCGCCCCAGGCGTAATGGATGAGCGTCTGGCGGCCCATGCGGCCGAGAACGCCGGAGCATGCGTCGATGCATTCGGCGCAGTGGGTGCATTCGAGCTGATGCGACGACTTGCGGATGTCGATGCCCATGGGACAGGCGCGAACGCACTTGTCGCAGTGGATGCACTGGCCCTGGGCATCCTGAAAGAACACCTGCAGCGTATGGCTGTCGGCAAGCATGTTCTGCAGGTAGCCGTAGGGGCAGATGGCGGTGCAGAAGCGCTGGCGGAGGAAGGCGAAGTCGAAAAAAGTGAGCAGAGTGACGCTGACGCCGAAGAGGCTGCCCGTGGTACGAATGTCGAGGGTGAGCAGACGGTGGAAGAGATCGGCTGGGGGGATGAAGAAGGAGACGAAGACGAAGGCGAAGAAGATGGAGGCGGGCAGCAGGATGAGATAGAGAGGCCCGAGGGTAAGGAACTGGCGGGCGCGGGGGCTGAGGTCGGTGAGGCGGCGATTGACGATGCGGGCGATGCGCTTCTCGATGGCGTTGGCGGCTTCGCTGAAGATCATCTGCGGGCAGAGATAGCCGCACCAGAAGCGGCCGTAGATCATGGCCATGGCGGCGATCAGGATCCACAGGAACATCATGGTGAGGAAGAGGATAGAGAACTCGCTGATGCGAAGCTCGGCGCCGAAGAAGTAGAAGCGCTGGCGGACAAGATCGACGCGCATGACGTCAAAGAGCGGAAGCAGGACGAAGATGGTGACGCAGATGGACTGGATGGTCTTGCGAACGCGATGAAACCTTGTCCCCGGGAGTGTAACCCTGGGCGGCGCGTTCTTCGAAATTTTCTGCTGAGCTTCCATGGTTCCTGACTGTCTACATCGACATCGTCATGTGGTGCATGTGGGAGTGAATGGGGCCGGCCAGTGCGCCGCGCGCGATGAGCAGCGCGCCCATGACCAGCACTGTGACGGCTGAAACGGTTGTACCCCAGCGGGCGAGTTTTTGCGTAGCCGCCGAAGAGCCGAGGCCGACGACAATGAGGGCGACACTGGTGCCCATGCCGAAGGCGAGCAGGGTGAGCGCGCCGCCCAGTGGAGTGGCCGCGCCCACGGCTTTCATGAGCGCCGCATAAACCAGGCCGCAAGGCAGGAAGCCCATGAGCAGGCCGAGGAGAAACTTGCTGCGCATGGAGGTGGAAGACATGAGCCTTCCGGCGGGACGCAGCAGGCGCGCGGGCAATGCGAAGCCGCGCCAGGACTTGAAGATGGGCGACAGGCCGAAAAGGGTGAGGCCGGCGAGGACCATGGCGATTCCGGCAACGATGGCGGCGATGTTCTCGACCCCGGCAAGGCGGCCGAAGAAGCCCATGGTGCCTCCGGCGAGCCCGGCGATGGCGCCGAGGAGCACGTAGGTGAGAGTGCGGCCGAAGTTATAGGCAAGATGGAGGCCGAGGAGCGAGCGGCGGGCCGCAGCGGCGTCGGTGGCAACACTGTATGTGAGCACGATGGGGCCGCACATCTGCACGCAGTGCAGGCTGCTGACAAAACCGAAGAGCAACACGAGAGCGAAGTCGTTGGGGGTCATGGCCGTTGCGGGGCCGAGCTCTGCGAGCTGGCTTGGCCGTTCCCCTCCCGCGGCAGATTTGGCCCGTAGTTCAATTTCGGATTGTGGCCGGAGGCGGTGACGCACATGCGGTGGAAATCGAAACGCTGCATGGTGATGGCGCGGGACGGGCAGCGGGCGGCGCAGAGGCCGCAGCGGATGCAGGTGGTCTCGTCCTTGAGCAGGACGCCGCCGAGGGCGTCGAGCTGCGCCTTGCTGTAGGTGTCGAGCTCGGCAGGGGAGACGGCAAGCGCGCCGGCAACCCAGTCGCGGCCTTCGGGCTTGCGGCAGAGTTCGGCGAGGCCGGTGAGGCGGATGAGGTCCTCGGGGCAGACGTCGACGCAGCCGGTGCAGGCGACGCAGATCTCGGTGCGGAAGACGGTGTTGACGTTGCAGCGCAGGCAGCGCGCGGCCTGGGAACGGGCGGCATCTTCAGGGAAGGTGTCTTCTACGATTTGCAGCGAGGCTGCGCGCGTAGCTGCGGCGGCCACGGGAGGATGGGCGCGGCGCAACTGGTCCCAGCCTTCGCGCATGGTGTATTCGGCGGGTGACCAGGAGGAGCGGATTGCCTCTTGAGTATGTGTGCCACGCAGATAGTCGTGCATGGAGCGGGCGGCGATTTGCGCGGAGCGGATGGCGTTGATGAACAGGCGCGGGCCGTGGGCGATGTCGCCACAGGCAAAGACGTCGGGCGCGGTGGTCTGGTAGGTTTCCGGATCGACTTTGATGAGGCCGCGATTGGACTCGACGCCGTCGCCAGGCTGGAGGAAGGACAGATCGGACGACTGGCCGATGGAGAAGATGATGGTGTCGGCCGCGATCTCTTCGACGTGCTCTTCGTTGAAGCTGGGGTTGAAGCGGCCAGTGGCGTCGAAGACGGCGGTGCACTCGACGGTGCGCAGGCCGGCGACTCTGCCGTTGTTGTCGAGGATGGCGCGCGGGCCGCGCGAGTTGTGCAGGACGAGACCTTCTTCCGCGCCTTCGCTGACTTCGATTTCGTCGGCGGGCATCTGTTTGCGGCTCTCGAGGCAGACGACGTGGACTTCTTTGTCGCCGCTCATGCGGACGGCGGAGCGGGCGACGTCGAGGGCGGTGGATTCGCTGCTGTGCAGGTCGGAAACGGGCGCGGAAGGAGCGAATTGGTCTTGAGGGCGGACGGCGGAGCGGGCGACGTCGTAGGCTACGTTGCCGCCGCCGATGACGATGATCTTCTTCCCCACGGGGAGCGGGTTACCCTCGTTGAACGCGCGCAGGAAATCCATGCCGTCGTAGACGCCGGTGAGATTGGCGCCGGGCAGATCGAGCTTGCGGCCCTTGGGCAGACCGACGCCGAGGAAGATGGCCTTGAAGCCCTGATCACGGAGACTCTGAATGGTGAAGTCGCGGCCGAGACGCTGGTTGCATTTGAGCTCGACGCCGAGGGAGAGGACGGCGTTGATCTCCGCCATGACCAGTTCGCGCGGCAAGCGGAAGATGGGGACGCCGGCGGTCAACATGCCGCCGGGGGTGGAATAGGCTTCGAAGACAGTGACCTTGTAGCCGAGCTGGACCAGATCGTGGGCTACGGTGAGGCCGGCAACGCCCGCGCCAACGACGGCAACCGGCTCATAGCTGCCGCGATTGGGCGGGAGCATCTGCTGATTGCAGCCTTCGCGGTAGAGGCGGAAGTCGCCGGTCTCCGGGCCGAATTGGCTGGTGACGAAGCGCTTGAGGGCGCGGATGGAGACGGGCGAGTCGAGGGAACCGCGGCGGCAGTTGGTCTCGCAGGGCGCACCGCAGACGCGGCCGCAGATGGACGCAAAGGGATTGGTGGCGCGGGCGATGCGGTAAGCATCCTGGTCGCGCCCTTCCGCGATTGCGTTCACGTACCCGCAGGCATCGGTATGCACAGGGCAGGCGTCCTGGCACTTGACCATCTTCATCCAGTAGCCCGTCCCGCCGATGGTGTCGAATTGTCCGCCTTGCCCGCTTTGCTGAGCCATGTTGAGTTCTTGTTCCTCGTGACTATTCTTCGTGGGTGGACTTCTTGAACAGGAAGGCCATGAGAATGATCAGGAAGACCACGATCATGGCTCCCACCATGTACATGAAGCCGTTGGCGGTGCCGGTGGTGGCGTTGAGCTGCTGTACCAGGGAGCCGCGGGTGGAGTGGTTGATCTCGCCGTTCATGAACACCACGATGTAGACCAGCGCGGCGACGCCGATCACTGGAAAGGCTAGCTTGAGGAAACCGGGAATGCCGGTTCCCTTGCGCTCGGTGATCCATCCGCCAGCGTATTCATGCAGTTCGGACTTGGGAGTTTCAGGTGCCATCATGGCCTCCGTGGCGCGTCGGCGCCGGTGGGTTGGTTTGGATCGAGTTCAGGATCGTCTTCGAGCATGCGGTACTTGGGCTCCTCGCTGTTGGGGCCGAGATAGCCGTCTTTCACGGAGCGGATGAAGAAGTAGACAGCGCCCGCAGCGAAAACCGCGAAGAGAAGATAGGCGAAGTAGACGCTCTGATACGTGTAATCGGTCATGACTGCGCCTCACTTTTCATAGTCGTTGTCGGGACGCCAGTCCTTGGCGCGTCCGCGGGTTTGCAGATAGGCCACCAGGTCGTCGAGCTCCTGCGGGTTGTTGGCGATCCACGGGAAGGGCGGCATGATGGAGCCGGGAACCAGATCGCGGGGATTGCGGAAGTGGGCGCGATGCCATTCCTTGTTGTACTTGCCGCCGATGCGCGAGAGGTCGGGACCGGTGCGCTTGGTGCCGAAGGTCTGGCGGTAGTCGTAGACAAACTCGTCGGGCGTGGAGACAGGGGAGGGTACGCCTTTCCATCCAGAGCGGGCCACGTCGGAGGCGAGGGTGCGGGTCTGCTGCGTATGGCAATATTTGCAGCCTTCGCGAATGTAGATGGCGTAACCGCGCTGTTCCTGGTCGGTGTAGGCGACCAGCTTGCCGGTGGGGCCCTTGGCCGGGTCGCTGTTCTCGAAGGGCTTGTTCCAGCTCTTGTCGATCAAGGGCGGAGCCACGGTGGTGAGGAGGCCGCCGATGAAGAAAAGGCCGAGCGCGGCGCCCACAAAGAGGATTGCATTGGAATCGGTTTTGTGCAGCATAAAGTCTCCCTTCGCTTACGAGCGCGCCAGCTCGGCTTTGGCCTGACCGCCTGCGAGAGCGGTGGACACGATGTTGTAGAGGAACAGCACGATTCCGGAGAAGATCATGATTCCGGAGAAGAAACGGACCATCCACACGGGCTTGAGCGCGACCACGGTGTCAATGAACGGGATGGAGGGGTTGTTCCACTGCCAGCCCTGCCAGAAGCCGCCCAGCCAGAGTGCGGTAAACATGCCCAGGCCGCCGATGAGGAAGAGCCAGAAGCTCCAGTTGGCGAGGACCTCGGAGTGCAACGCGGTATGGAACACCCGCGGAATCACGTAGTAGACGCCAGCCATGGTGATGAACGAGAACGTGCCGAGCACGGCCATGTGCGCGTGTCCGGGGATCCAGTCGGTCTTGGAGACGATCGCATTCACCGAGCGCAGGCTGTGCATCGGACCCTGGAAGCAGGTGAGCAAATAGAAGATGGTGCCCGACATGAGGAACTTGAGCGAGACGTTGTCGTTGAGCTGGTGCCACTGGCCCTTCATGGTGGCTATGAAGTTGTAGACCACCGCCCAGACGGGGATGAGCAGCATGATGGAGAAGACGATGGAGATGGTCTGCAGCCACTGCGAGATGGGCCCGTGCAGCATGTGGTGCGCGCCGGTCCATACGTAGACAAAGGCCAGCGACCAGAAGCCGATCATGGAGAGCTTGTGGCTGTAGAGCGGGGTGTTGGAGGCGCGGGGAATGAAGTAGTAGGCGATGGCCAGGCCTGCAGGCGTGAAGATAAGACCGACCGCGTTGTGGGTGTACATCCAGTTGAGGTTGGCCTGGTTGACGCCGGTTACGCCCGGCAGCAGCGTGGCGAAGTTACCGGTGAGATAGACGAAGGCCGTCCACAGGATGGTGCCCATCAGATACCAGATGGAGACGTACATCTGGTTGTACTTGCGAGTGGCGATGGTGGCGAAGATGTTGATGCCGAACATGACCCAGGCAATGACGACCAGAATTGCGACCGGCGTGGGCAGGTCGGCGTATTCAAGGCCCTTCTGATAGCCGCCGAGCAGGCTGAAGATGGCGCTGATGATGATGATGTTCCAAAGGATGGAAGTGGCCACGCCCAGCTTCTCGCTCCACAGCTTGACGCCGCAGAGGCGGGGAACGATGAAGTATGCCAGGCCCATGTCGGCGGCCAGCAGCCAGCCGAACAACATGCCGTTGACGTGCAGGGGGCGCATGCGGCCGTAAGTGAAGTAGGAAATGGAGCCCAGAAAATCCGGCCAGACGAATTTGGCCGCGATGATCAGGGCAATGATGCCGACGACCGCGAAGTAACTCACCGCGCCCAGCAGAAACCACTTGACGGTTGTGTCGGTGTGAATCTCAGGCGTGGCTACCGCGGGAGCGGCCATGGATCCACGGAGTGCATTTGTTGCCATTTGAGCCTCCCGAGAGTTCTTCTTGACCTCTCACTTTGCCGGTTGGTTCAGACTGCGAATGTAGTTGACGATGTCGCCGACCTCGTTCTGCGAGAGGCCGTAGTCCATCCAGGAGGGCATTGCCGTGCCCTCGACGCCGTACAGGATCGATTCGAAGAGGCGCCGGTCTGAAGTGTTCTGAATGAAAGCGGAGTTGGTCAGGTTGCGCGGGCGGGGCGAGATGTCCATGGAGTTCGGTCCATGGCCATCGGCCTTGCGTCCGTGGCAGCCGGTGCAGCGTTGCATGAAGATGGCTTCGCCGTGTGCGACAGATGCGGCCGACATGGGAACCGGATTCTGCTCGGGCACCTTGCGCGGCTTGAGCTGCCGGCGCGGTTCGTGCACGTAGGTCGCGAAGACGTAGTCGAGAACGCCCTTGATCTGATCGCCGTTGAGGGCCTTGCCCCATGCGGGCATGGAGGTTCCGGGCACGCCCAGAGTGATGGAGGCCAGGAAGCGCGCATCGGGTTTGCTGACCATGAACTCGGTCTTGGTGAGGTCGCGCGGCGCGGGATCGAGATAGATGGCGTTGATGCCGCGGCCGTCGCCGTTTTCGCCGTGGCAGCGCGCGCAGAGGTTCTTGTAGGTCTCGCCAGGCGTGACCACTGGCGGCTGCGTGGTGCGCGTCAGCAGGTAGGCCGTCATGGCCTGGAAGTCGCCGTCAGGCAAGCCGAAGGCCGGCATATTGGAATCGGGCACGCGGGAGCGGGGATTGTGGAAGTGATCCAGGAGCCACGGGCCGTCGTGCAGCAGGCCTTCATAGGAGAGATCGGGCGAGATGCCGCCGTCCCTGCTGTCGAGTTTGTGGCAGGACAGGCAGGCAAACTGCTGGATGAGAACAGCGCCGCGCGCGGCCGAGGTCAGCGCAGCCGCCGTCATCGCTTCCGAAGGGATTACACTCTCGGGAACAGCGGAGGTGACCGCGGCGTTCAGCCTGAACGCTTCAGTGGGTGATTCGGCCAAGTCGCTGCCGCGGCGGCTCTTGAGGAAGATGACCAGCGCTTTCTTGTCGTCGCCGGAGAGCTTGAACTGCGGCATGATGGAGGTGGGCGTGTAGGCGCGGGGATCGACCAGGTGGCCCCACAGATAATCAAGCTTGCGCTCCTTGCCGACTTCGGTCAGGTCCGGACCCAGCGTGCCTGTCGAAAGCCCTTCGATGCGATGGCAGCCGAAGCAGCCGGTCTTGAAGAAGAGCTCGCGGCCGCGAGTGACTTGCGTCGTGCCGGCAAAATCCTTGCCGGCGTGGCACTGCGCGCAGCTGGCCTCGATGAACTCCTTGCCGTGCAGGTGTGAGGCGATCTCTTTATTCCAGCCTGTCTGGATGGTGGACCCAAGCATGGGGGAGGGCCAGAACTCGTCTTCGCCATGGGCATCCGCGACTTCAAGCCCGCGGCCCTGCCCGTCGTGGCAGCTGGTGCAGCCAAAGTCGGTGAACTTGTGGCGGCGCTCCCAGCGGCCGTTGCGAAACACGTCGCCCATCGCCTCCGAGTAGGGATGAGTGGCCAAGGGCTGCTTGGCGGAGGCGAAGCGGGGATCGTCGACGGCGATGTGGCAGCTTTGGCAGCGGTCGATTCTCTGTTCGCCTCTCGGTCCCGCGAAAGCGGTCACGATGGTCTGCTCGATCTTGGGCTGGCGGCCATCCAGTGCGGCGCGCTCCGCATCGGTCTTTGCCTGGGCCAGCGCCTGATGGAAGTAGGCCGTCTGGTCGTCTTGCCAGCGGCTCTGGAACTGGTCGTAGACGACCACGCCGCCACCGATCAATACCAGCAGGCTTACTACGGCTAACGCCACGCGCATAAGAAAAACTCCTCACGACCAAACTGGTCAGAATGGGCTTACGAACTGCCAGTTCGCGCCGCGGAAGAACGTGCCAATGACGATGAGAATCACGTTGACGATGACAAACAGAAGGAAGATGGCGTTGGCCAGGATGCGCTGGCGGGCAAACCAGCGGCCGACGCCGGCCTTGCCACGATCAAAGTACGGAAGCAGAACGAGGAGGAGTAATTCGACTCCGGGTATGCCGATGCCGCCCCAGAAGGCCGAGTAGCTGACCTGCTCCTGCAACCCCAGGAAGTACCAGGGCGCCTTGGCCGGGTTGGGCGGGTGCATGACGTTGACCGGCTGCTCAAGCGGCGCGTTGAAGAAGAACGAGACGGCCATGACACCGGCAATCGTGAGCAACAGAACGAAGAGCTCCGCGATGAGCAGGTTGGGCCAGCTGAAAACGGTGTCCTCTTCGAGCTTGCCGACCTTGACAAAGGGACCGCGGACCAGGCCTTGAATGCTGAAGCGGCGGCCGGGCTCGACGCTTGGCGCGCTGCCGGCGGCGGCCAGCACGGGGACGCCCTCAAGAACTTCGACTTCGACGGCGGGTCTGGACGCGGGTGCGGCATCTTCGGGCTTAGCCAGGCCGCCGTCTTTGCGGATGCGCCAGAAGTGGACGGCTACAAAGAGCGTAAGCACCAGCGGCAGCACCACGACGTGAAGGACGTAGAAGCGGAGGAGCGCTTCCTGGCCCACGGTGGCGTCGCCCAGCAGCATGAACTTGATGGTCTTGCCGACAAACGGCGCGTAGCCGGCGATGGAGGTGCCGACGGTGATGGCCCAGAAGGCCAGCTGATCCCAGGGCAGCAGGTAGCCGGTAAAGCTGGAGAGCAGCGTAAGCAGAAACAGCGAGACGCCGACGACCCAGTTGAACTCGCGCGGCGCTTTATAAGAGCCGGTGAAGAAGACGCGGCACATGTGAAGAAAGACGACGGCCACCATGGCGTGAGCGGCCCAGCGGTGCATGTTCCTCAAGATCACGCCAAAGGCCACCGAGCTGCGCAGATCGAGCATGCGATCGTAGGCCTGCGTGGTCGAGGGGACGTAATAGAACATGAGCAGAACGCCGGTGACGGTGAGGATGACGAAAAGGAAGAAGCTGATCAGGCCGAGGCCCATGGTGTAAGTGGGCCGCAGCGCCTGGCGGCTGACCCGGACCGGTTGAACATGCAGGAAGAAGTTGGTAAAGCTGGCGGCAGCCCGCCCGCGGTCGCTCGACGGCAGGGGGTTGCGGAAGACGGACTTCCACACGTTGCGGGGAAGGTCCACAAGGCTCGACCCTTGGGATTTGGCATCTTTGGTCATAGGCTCAGGTTTGCTCATACGCTCAGGTAGGTTCCGGTCTGAATTTCGTTGTCCTTGTCCACTTCAAGCTCGCCGCTGGGAGTGAGCGATACCTGGAACCAGGCCAGGCCCTTGGGCGCCGGGCCGCCGGTGACGTTGCCGTCCACGTCGAATTGCGAGCCGTGGCAGGGGCACTGGAAGCCGGTTTGCGAGGGGGCGACAATGCAGCCCAGGTGGGTGCAGGTGGTGGAGATGGCGGCCACCTTGGCGCCTTCGCGCACAATGCAGACGCGCTTGGTGTCGATGGCTACGCGCGCACCGGAAGGAAACTCCTCGGGGCGACCGATGAGGAAGCGATTGGGCTGCCCGTAGGTGACGCGCGGCTTCATGAAGGCAAAGGTGGAAACGACGCCGGTGAGGAGCGAGCCCACGATGCCCACGCCGCTGAGCCAAGCGAGGACGCTGCGGCGGGGAATCTGCCGGTCCGCGCCAGGGGTTCCGGGGTCATTTGTCCTGGGTGCTGCTCCCATGCTGCTGCTCCTTTTCGATTGGTTTTGCCGGTTCCTGGGGGTCCGACCAGAACACCTGGTATTTCACGTCTTCAAAGCTCTTGAACTGATGGCTGCGCACCGACCAGATGAAGATGAGCAGAGCGCCCGAGCCCATCAGCAAGCTGGCCGCAATGGCAATCCAGGTCAGTTCCATAAGCCCTGCCACACCCGGTCCGCCGTGGAATCAACCGCCCAGGAAGGCTCTCGCGCCGCACTGCCGGAAGGCCCGATCTTTGCGGTCGGGATCAGAGCGGCATTGCTTCCGGGCGTTTTTGGACCGGTTCTATCCAATTTCTTCTGGACTCGGCCAAATTATTACCGTGCCAACGCGGTGGTCTGTGATGCGGATTACAATCCGGTGTGATGGCTGCAAGGCGGTTTGAGAACACTGCCGGGACGCGGCTGCCCCGACTGCGAGTTTGACCCTCCCCGTATACTTGAGGCGAGAAGATGACCACGCATCTGGACACAATTGCGGCGAGGACACGAGCCACGGTCGCCGCGGCGAAGGCCCTTGTCCCCGCGGCAGAATTGGAGCGCCGGGCGGCCTCGCACCAGCCGCGCGGCTGGGCGGCGGCGTTGCGGCGGCGGGCGGCGCAAGGGCCGGCGGTGATTGCGGAGATCAAGAAGGCGTCGCCTTCTAAGGGACTGATTCGCGCGGACTTCGATGCGGAGTGGCTGGCGCGGCGCTTGCAGGCGGGCGGGGCGGGGGCGCTGTCGGTGCTCACGGATGAGCCGTTCTTTCAGGGCAGCCTGCGCAACCTGGAATTGGCTTCAAAGGCGGTGAGACTGCCCTGCCTGCGCAAGGACTTCATGGTGGACGAGTACCAGATTGTGGAGGCGCGGGCGCACCGGGCAGACGCCATGCTGCTGATTGCGGCGATGCTGAGCAATGCCGAGATGAAACGGTTTGCTGAAATGGGACGGGGTGTGGAGTTGGATGTGCTGGTCGAAGTGCATACAGGCGAGGAGCTGGACCGCGTGCTGGATGCGCTGGGCGAGGGGGGCGCGGACGCCATCGGGGTGAACAACCGCGACCTGAAGACCTTTGCGGTGCGACTCGAGACTTCACTGGAACTCGCCGGACGGATTCCGGCGGGCGCGGTACGCGTAGCCGAGAGCGGGATTGCGACGGCGGAAGATCTGGCGAGGCTGCGGGCGGCGGGATTCGACGCGTTTCTGATTGGGGAGAGCCTGATGCGGCAGAGCGACCCGGGCGCGGCGCTCAGGGAGTTGCTGGCCGGTGTTGAAGTGAAGCGATGAGTTTGTGGATCAAAATCTGCGGGAACACTTCGCTGAAGGACGCGCTGCTGGCCGTCGAGGCTGGGGCGGACGCGGTGGGGTTTGTGTTTGCGCCCAGCCCGCGCCAGGTAACGGCGGGCGAGGCGGCGGCTATCGTGAAGCGATTGCCGGCCGAGGTGGAGAAGATCGGCGTGTTTGTGGATGCGACACTGGAGGAAATCTACTCCCAGGCGCGGGCGAGCGGGCTGACCGGGGTGCAATTGCATTTCGAGGCCGCGCCGGAGCTGCCCGCCCGGCTGCGGCAGCGGCTGGGACCGGGGCTGCGGGTTTTGCGCGTGGTGCACTTTGAAGCGGAGAGCGCGGATGCGGCTGCACGGCGACTGGCGGAATATGCCGCAGATGTGCATGTGGATGGCGTGCTGGTGGACTCGCGCACCGCTACGGCTGCGGGCGGTACTGGGGTGGCTTTTGACTGGACGGCCGCCGCCGATGCTCTCTTGCAAAAGGGCGAAGTACGGAAGCATCTCATTGCGGCGGGTGGCTTGACTCCGGCTAACGTGGCCGAGGCGATTCGCACGCTGCGGCCGCGGGGGGTGGATGTGGTCTCGGGTGTGGAAGCGGCGCCGGGGCGCAAGGATCCGGCCAAGGTGCGCGCGTTTGTGGAGCGCGCGCGAACCGCCCATTCCAGGTAGTTGCAGCGTTCTCGATTCGAAGCTTGGCGACGGGAGATCGAATCTCCGCATGGAATCGTTAGAATGGGTTTTTGCCGAGGTGGCCCCATGCGCTCTTCCTGTTTGCGTGCCTTCTTCTTCGTTGCTCCGCTTCTGACTTTTGCGAATGGCGCCGCTTTCCGCATCGCACTCGCGCAAACCGTGCATGTGGACGTGAGCGCGGGCAAGGCGATCGCCTTCGATCCGGACAAGGCGCTGGGGACTTCGATGGATATTCTCTCCGCGAAGACGTTCGACACCGTCTTTACGGAACCGGTGGTGAAGGCGGGGTTGTCGGCGGGGTGGGGGCCGATCACGTACCGGCAGAACACCGAGCTGACCTATGACGCGTGGCACTGGAACCCCAACGGCGCGTGGAGCGACGCGGCGCACAAGAGCGGCTACTTCCTGGGCAGTGCGGAGCCAAAGGATTTTCTGCGCGCGTCGTATGGCTACCGCCTGGAGCACCGCGGAACCACGCGCAGCGACTCGGGGCAGGACGAATTCTCGCGCATGACGGACGGCGATGCGGCGACCTACTGGAAGAGCAATCCCTATTTGACGAGCAGATACACGAGCGAGCCGGATGCGGCGCATCCGCAATGGGTGGTGATCGACTTTGCGCAGCCGCAGCAGATCGATGCCATCCGGATTGCATGGACGAACCCGTATGCCAGCAGCTATGAAGTTCAGTATTGGACCGGCAAGGGAGACGCGCTGGAAAGACAGACTGACGGCCTCTGGGTCACTTTTCCGCAGGGTGAGGTGAGCGGCGGGCGCGGCGGCGATGCGGTCGAGCGGCTGGCCGATCAGCCGGTTTCCACGCGGTTCCTGCGCATCCTGATGACCGTGTCGTCAAACACATGCGATACGCATGGCAGCCAGGATCCGCGCAATTGCGTAGGGTATGCGATTGGCGAGATTGGGGCGGGAAACTTCAACTCGCTTGGCGAGTTTATCGACCTGGTGAAGCATGTGCCAACGCAGGCGCAGACCGTCACGCAGGTTTCTTCGGTCGACCCGTGGCATACGGATGCGGGGATTGTTTCCTCGCGGATTCAGACGGGATTCGACCTGTTTTTTACCAGCGGGTATACGAATCACTTGCCGGCGCTGATTCCTGTAGCGATGTTCTACACAACGCCGGAGGACGCCGCGGCGGAGATCGCTTACATCGAAAAGCGGGGCTATCCGATTTCGGGCGTGGAAATGAGCGAGGAGCCCGATGGAAATCAGATCATGCCGGAGGATTATGCGGCCTTCTATCTGCAGTGGGCGACAGCGCTGCACAAGGTGGACCCGAAGCTGAGGCTTGGCGGCCCTGTGTTTACAGGGGAAAACGAAGACATCAAGGTGTGGCCGGATGCGGAGGGGCGTACGTCGTGGCTGGGGCGGTTTCTGGATTATCTGAAGGCGCATGGACGGACGAGCGATTTGGCTTTCGTGTCGTTCGAACATTACCCGCTCGATCCCTGCAACATCAACTGGTCTGATCTTTATCGCGAACCGCAACTTTGGAAGGGCACGCTGGACGCGTGGCGCGAGGACGGCGTGCCGGCGGAGGTGCCGCTCTACAACACCGAGAGCAATGTGTCGTGGTCGCTGACCGATCCCATGCAGGATGTGTTTGCAGGACTCTGGCTGGCGGACAGCGTGGGCTCATTTCTGACGCAGGCGGGACCGGGCGCGCGGTACTACCAGTTTTTCGTGAACCCGGGTCCGCTGGAAAAGGGATGTCAGACCTGGGGCACGTTCGGGAGCTTTGTGGCGGACGAGAAGCTGGAGATCAAGGGATATACGGCGGAGTATTTTGCCGGCCAGCTCATCAATCTTGACTGGGTGAAGCACGGGGCCGGGATGCATCGGCTTTATCCGGCCGCGGGGGACTTGCAGGATGAAGCCCACCACAACCTGATTACCGCCTACGCGGTGAAGCGGCCCGATGGGGCGTGGTCGCTGCTGATCCTCAACAAGGACCCCAGCAATGCGCACGCGGTCAGCATCGCGTTTGAGGATGGCGGGAAAGAGAAGGAGGCGCAGTTGAGCGGGACGGTGAAGACGGTGACGTTTGGAGCGACGGAGTATGTATGGCATTCGTCGGGAGCCACGAGCCATGCCGATCCGGATGGGCCGCCGAAGCGCAGCGAGATGGAGTGGACGAAGGGGCAGAAGGTGGTGCTGCCGAAGGCGTCGATTACGGTGGTGACGGGCAGAGCTCTCGGGCAGTAGGAACGTTTTCAACGCCGATGCGTTTAAGGGCTTGCATTGCCTCTTGAAAGCAGTAGAATTCAAGCCTGTCCGACCCAAGACAGCAGATTCCGGCGGATCGCCGGTTGGTGGCAAACCTTAGCAGTGCAGCCGGCAACGCGATGCCTGGGCTTGCCGCGAACAAACACGGCAGATGGAACTCGGTGCCATTTGGAAACCAAAAAGGATATTCCCGATTCCGCGAGCAGCGGTAACGCGTGGAAAACTACACCACGACGAACGTCTGTCCTGTTTCTGCTTGCCGTGTTCTTTACGTTCACCACCGTAGCGATTGCCAACGATATCATCGAGATGGGACAACAGCCTCGACTTCGGTTTGGCGTGGCTGTCGTGCTCTCCGGTCTTTTCGCGGTCGCGTATGCCGCGACAGGAATTGCCCTGCGCGGCCGATTCTGGAAGGCGTTTCTACCGTTGTTTGCCCTCCAGTTTCTGGTGATGGCGCTGCTCGGTGACCTGATCCCGAGCGCTCCGCAGCCCGTGCAGATGGGCGCTGCGGAGATGGGGCGGATGCAGGGCCGGCTGGCGCTGGATGGCGCGGCCATTACCGTTGCCATCTGCCTGGGGTACGCGGGCTTCGTCTATGTTTCCATCAGCGAAGGACGGCGCCATGCCCGTGTCCACGCGGAGATGAGCCGCCAGCAGGCGGTCTTCGAGGGTGAGTTGGCAGCCGCCCGGGAGGTCCAGCAGGTCATTCTGCCCGAACATGTCCAGGCGGTCCCCGGCTTCAAGGTCGAGAGCATCTATCAGCCTGCCCAGCAAGTCGGTGGCGACTTCTTCCAGGTGCTGCCGGCGGGTGAGGGCGGCCTGCTGGTCGTGGTCGGCGACGTGGCCGGCAAGGGATTGCCCGCCGCCATGCTGGTTTCCGTGCTGGTCGGGGCCATTCGCGGGGTTGCCCAGTTCACGCAGGTTCCCGCTGAAATTCTAGCCGCGCTCAACGAGCGCCTGATTGGGCGAACGCACGGCAGCTTTTCGACAGCGTTGGTGGCCCACATCTCCACGAATGGCATCGTGACGATTGCCAACGCGGGGCACCTGTCGCCCTATCTGGATGGAAAGGAAGTGGAACTGCGCGGGGCACTCCCGCTTGGTGTTGTGGGCGATGCTGCGTACGAGACCACGCATTTCAATCTGGCCCAGGGCAGCCGGTTGACTTTCTACTCCGACGGGGTGGTCGAGGCTCAGAACAAGACTGGCGAGCTTTTCGGTTTCGAACGGGGAAGGGCGATATCGACGCAGCCCGCTGCCGCGATTGTGGAGGCGGCGAAGGAGTTCGGCCAGGAGGATGACATCACCGTGGTGACGGTTGAGCGGCTGGCGGGCGGGGAAGAATCTGCACATGTGGCCTGAGCACGGGTGCTTTGGAGGCGAGGGCCCGATCATGCCCTATTGCGCATAATGCGCTTTATGGCATAATTGGCTCATGAACTGGCGCGTCGACTTCCATCCGAAGTTCAAGACAGAGTACGACGAGTTGCCAGAAGCGGTGCAGGACGGATTTGTTGCCGCTCTCGTGCCGTTGCGGGAGTTTGGACCGGCGTTGGGCCGGCCTGACGTGGACACGCTGAACGATTCGGGCTACGCAAATATGAAGGAGCTTTGCTTTCGGGCCGATGGAGGCGTCTGGCGGGTCGCCTTCGCATTCGATCCGCGGCGCAACGCGATCTTGCTCGTTGCCGGAGACAAATCGGGCGTGAGCGGGCCCAGGTTCTACAAGCGGCTCATCGACAGGGCCGACAAACGGTACAAGGAACATCTCGAAAACATTGAGACAAAGGAGTAGGTGCGATGTACAGACCCATTCCGCTTGAAGAAGTGATTGCCGCGATGCCGAAGAAACGGCAGGAGGCCATTGCAAAAAGGGGAGCCGAGCTGGTGGCCAAGGTGCAACGGCGTATGACGCTGGCGGAACTGCGCAAGGGGCGCAAGATCAGCCAGGCAACGGTGGCGGAGGCTCTGGGCATCGGCCAGATGCAGATTTCGCGGCTGGAGAAGCGCAAGGATCCGCGCTTGTCTACGATGGCGCGCACCGTGGCGGCAATGGGAGGGCATTTGACGATGATTGCGACCTTTCCGGACCAGGAGCCGGTGGTGCTGGTAGCTTCGCAACTGAGCGAGAAGACGAAGAAGCGCGGGAAAAGGGCTTGATTCAGGGCATTCAATGTATTTCACAATCCTCCTCGTAAGGATTTTCGGGTCTTCTTTCCCGCAGTGGCGGAGGGTAAACGGAGCGCCGCCGTATCAGGTTTCCCATCACCACCCAAAAGCCTCTGGAGTGCGCGGGCAGTTTCGATTGACAGGTTTGGGTCGTCTGCGATCACTCGTAAAGCATCTCTATGCTGCTCGGTAATCGCTAGATGTTTGCTTGTGTTCTTTAGGTTTTGGTCGGTGTTGTCCAATAGCCGGCAAAAGGTATCGAGATGCCTTTCGAAAAGGGCCAGTACCCCCCGTCTTATTACTGTCAAAAGCACGCAAAAGACGATGACACAAGCATACGCTGCGATTTCCACAACGATTCCAGGCGTCACTGGCCCCTTAACGTGTGCCACAAGAAAATAGAGAGCCGCCACTTGGGCAGCCAACGTCAGAATGTCCGACGCCCACGAAACGGCACGCTTGACGTGTCGCTTTTGAACTTCAATGTCCGGTACCCACCTGAAGTAGAATTGAGCGGCTATACCGCAGATTGCAACCACAACGCCAATGGCGGACATGACCCAAGTAGGCACAGAGGTTCCTCGGTGTTCATGCTCAAAAGCATAGCCCCTAACAGGGCATGGACGCGCGGAAAATCAACCCTTTATTTCACTTCTGGACAGTGCCAAGTTCTCTGCTGGAATCAGGTGTGCTTGTTGGCCATGCGGAGGTTGGATAGTTCGGTGGCCATCTCGATCCAGCGGTCCACGAG